>CDZN01009094.1_pt1 | contig 84283 bp, 78 predicted proteins | sample 557701 | NCBI WGS metagenome assembly CDZN01 (sample SAMEA3182089, study PRJEB8094) | gut metagenome | biome: human; feature: gut; material: Stool; isolation source: human stools | place: Canada | collected 2013-02-04 | reverse complement strand
GTATTCCCCTCCCCCGCCCCCGCTCCCGCTCTCCCACGGACAGAAGCATCTCCCTCCTCGCGCTCCCCCAGCCCACATTCCCAGTAATAATCATTTTCACCTGGGAATACTATTAAAATAAAGCCAACTAGGCGGCGTCGCTTATGAAGCAATGGATTTTTTTGATAACACTGACAATTTCACTGGCCTGCACTCAGATGAATGCGGCGGCAGACAGTTGGACTTCGGTGCCTGTGACGGAAGAGGCCCGGGGGGAGGGGGATTTCCTGAAGCTGTACGCTCAGTCTGCTGTCCTTATGGATGGGGATACCGGCAGAATTCTGTATGGGAAGGGACAGGATATTATCCGGCCCATGGCCAGTACCACGAAAATTATGACCTGTATCCTGGCTCTGGAGAACGGAAGGGGGGAGGATACGGTGAAGGCGTCCTCCAATGCCGCCTCCCAGCCCAAGGTGCACCTGGGGGTACGGGAGGGAGAGGAGTACAGGCTGGAGGACCTTTTGTATGCCTTGATGCTGGAATCCTATAATGATGCGGCTGTGATGATAGCGGAGCACATAGGAGGCAGCGTGGAAGGGTTTGCCGCAATAATGAATGAGAAGGCTGTGGGGCTTGGCTGCGGGGATACCTATTTTATTACGCCCAACGGGCTGGATGGGGTAAGGACAGATGAACAGGGAAAGGAACATATCCATTCCACCACAGCCTCTGATTTGGCCCGAATCATGCGGTATTGTGTGACAAAGTCCCCTGCCAGGGATGAATTTTTAAAGATAACGCAGACCCAGAACCACTATTTTACGGATACGGCAGGGAAACGCTCTTTTAACTGTTATAATCACAACGCGTTTCTGACTATGATGGAAGGGGTCCTGTCCGGGAAAACGGGATTTACAGGAGGAGCCGGATATTCTTATGTGGGAGCCATGGAGAACCAGGGAAGGACCTACGTCATTGCCCTTCTGGGCTGCGGCTGGCCGCCTCATAAGACATATAAATGGTCGGATGCAAGAAAGCTCTACTCCTATGGGCTGGAGCATTTTAAGATGAAGGATGTGTTCCGGGAGGAAGCCTTTGCCAGGGTTCCCGTGGCAGGAGGACTGTGCTGGAAGGAAGGGGAAGGCGCCACTGACCAAGTGGAGCTGTCCATGATGCTTAAACCCGATGATATGCATCTGACACTGCTGATGGGAGAGGGGGAGCAGGCGCGGGTGGTGAAGAAGGTTCCTTCTATATTAATGGCCCCGGTCAGAGAGGGACAGCAGGTGGGAACCGTGGATTATTACCTGGGAGAGGTGCTGGTAAAAAGGTTCCCAGTCTATGCCGTGCAGGGAGTGGAGAAGATGAATCTGAGACGGGCCGCGGACCGGGTGCTGGATTTGTTTCTGGTGAGATAGGAAGGGGACAGGGGAATTTTACCAGGGCATGGGAAGGGGATTTTAAGGGGCTTTGGCCGGGATATGCCAGGATTTGCCACATTATTTAATCTTTTCTTACAAATCTTTGTATTATGTGAAGTTTCCGCCGTTCTTGTTGACATATCAACGCTTTTGTCATTATAATAGGATTAATGTCATAAAATAGAAATTCATACGAATTTTGGATATGAATGAAGATACAGGAGATTTTTACATAATGAAGGGAAAAAAGTTAAAAAGGGGCCTGGCGCTTGTGCTGGGACTGATGCTGGCCGCTGAGGTTCCGGCATCTGTGGCTGCGCCTTTTAAAATGTTTGATTCCTATGCATATACAGGGGCGGCCACGGTTAAGGCCACCTCTTTGAATGTACGCAGCGGAGCCGGCACCGGATATTCATCGGTGGGCAGGCTGGCAGCGGGAGCGGCCGTTACCGTTATCGGGGAACAGCGCGGAACAGACGGCAATACATGGTATCAGATTCAATACACAGGAACGGGCGGAGCCGTTAACACCGGCTATGTCTCATCGCTTTATATCAGGCTTCCGGTGGCCTATACCACGGATTCTAATTTTGAAGCATATCTCACCTCACAGGGATTTCCGGAGAGCTATAAAAACGGGCTCAGGCAGCTTCACGCCCAATATCCGAATTGGGTATTCAAAGCCAAAAACACAGGTCTGGACTGGAACACGGTTATTGAAAATGAGTCTGTTCTGGGCCGCAACCTTGTGGCCACGGGCAGTGTTTCCTCCTGGAAATCCGTTGCCAACGGAGCTTATAACTGGGACAACAGTACGTGGACCGGATTCGACGGCAGCAACTGGGTGGCTGCCTCCGAGGATATCATACGGTATTACATGGACCCCAGAAATTTCCTGGATGAGACGTATGTGTTCCAGTTCCTCAACCATGAATATGATGCCAATACACAGACAAAGGAGGGGTTAAACAGCCTCATAAACGGCTCCTTCCTTTCAGGGACAACGAATTCCACAGGAACAGGGGGAAGTGATTTCTCCAGCGGGCCAGGAGCTTCTTCGGAAGGTCCCGGTTCAGGCGGTCCCGGCTCCTCAGGCAGCTCCTCAGGTTCTTCCAAGGGGCCCGGGCGCAGCAGTACCTATGAAGATACACAGCATGGACCAGGGGTTTCCGGCAGTTCAAACGGCTCCGGGTCAGCAGCGGTCTCTCCGGGAGGCAGCTCCTCAGGCGGCTCCTCAGGGAGCGGCAGTCCTTCCGGCAGCGGGGAGGTGAGTCTGGAGTCCCCGCACGCATCCATTGAGCCCAGAGAGCGCAATATAGTGTCTGCCAGCGTAAGCCTGGTGGCTCCGGGACAGGACGGTTCCGCCAGCAGCAGTGGTCCCGTGTCCCCGGGCCAGAGCGGCAGCGGCACTTCAAGCGGTCCGGTGGCGTCACCCGCATCGGAAAATGTGGTGGGCCAGACCGGCACGTCGCCGGGAGGCGGCTCCACCGGAGCAGCGGCTTCTTATGCAGACATCATCATGGCCGCGGCCAGTCAGTCAGGGGTAAGCCCTTATGTGCTGGCAGCCATGATACTCCAGGAGCAGGGTAATAATGGTACAAGCCCTCTTATTTCCGGATCCTATTCCGGTTACGAGGGATACTACAACTTCTTTAATGTGGAGGCATACCAGTCCGGCGCAGTGTCCGCCATTGAGATGGGACTCAGGTTTGCGTCCCAGTCCGGTTCCTACGGACGTCCCTGGAACACGGTGGAGAAGGCCATCCGGGGCGGCGCCCAGAATTATGGGGATAATTATGTGAAAGCCGGGCAGAATACATTTTATCTGAAGAAATTCAATGTCCAGGGGGCAAACCTTTATAAGCACCAGTATATGAGCAATATCCAGGGAGCTGCCTCAGAGGCGGCCAAGCTGTCCCAGGCATACACGTCTGATTTGAAGAAGACAGCCCTGGAGTTTCATATCCCTGTATTTAACAATATGCCGGAGCAGCCCTGCGTGGCGCCTACCGGAGACGGAAGCCCCAACAACAAGCTGTCCGGTCTCGGAGTGGACGGTTTCAATCTGACTCCAAGCTTTAACAGGGATACCCAGGAATATAATCTGATTGTGGATTCTTCTGTGTCCAATATTACAGTCAGCGCATATGCGTCGGATTCCAATGCGCGTGTGGACGGCGCAGGCAATGTCTCCCTGCAGAATGGCGGAAACGACATTTCCATCGCTGTGACTGCCCAGAACGGAAGCGTGAGGACCTATACCATCCATGTGGTGAAGCAGGACGGCGGTCCTACCCAGGGAAGCGCAGGCTCACCTGTATATGGGGGAGGCGGCAGTTTTGACGGTACGGTCAGTCCGGACGGCAGTTCAGGCGGCAGCGGCAGTTCAGGCGGCAGCGGCGGACCAGGCGGTTCAGGCGGACCGGGAAGTCCTTCCAGAAGCGGCAGCGGACCAGGCGGAAGCAATGTAACCATTGTAGAAGTGCAGTCCTGATAAAGGGAAAATTTTATAATCAGAAAGTGGGAAATGATGATGATTAGACGTATGAGACATGCGGCTGCAGTTCTGGCAATGGCGTGCATGATGACAGTCATGATGCCGGCGCAGATGATAACGGCCTTTGCGGCAAATGCGAGAATCGCCTTTTCCGACCCATCCGCAACCGTGGGCGGCAAGATCAAGGTGAATATGAAGATAACCAGCAGCGACAGCCTGGCCAATGCGGATGTGATGCTGTCCTATGATTCCGACATATTGGAATTTGTGGACGGCACCAACGCGGACGGAGGGGCGGGAGCTGTCCGGGTCCATGGGGACGCAGGCACGCCCAATACGGGAACCCTTGCATTCACCCTTAATTTCAATGCCATAGCGGCCGGGACCAGCAAGATTGAGGTTACCAGCCAGGAAATTTATGATTCCAACTCACAGATTGTGACGGTTAACCAGCAGGGAAGCTCCACTGTGACGGTCAGTGCCCTGCAGTCAGCTTCCAAGGATGCCACTCTTAAATCACTCCAGATTTCACCAGGAAGCCTGACGCCGGCATTTTCACCGGATGTGGACACCTACGCGGTGACCGTTGGAACGGATGTGGATAAGGTTATTGTCAGCGCGGATTGCACGGACGGGAACGCCACCAAGGTGGTCAGCGGAAACGAAGGACTCCAGATGGGCGAAAACCGCGTGACATGCCGCGTGACAGCCCAGGATGGCGAGACCATCAAGGAATACGTCATTGTGGTGACCAAGGCAGAGGGCGGCGCCAGCGCTGCGGATGCCGATGCTTCTTCCCAGGTAAGGATGCGGATAGCCGAGCGCGTCATCACCATTCTTCCGCCTGATCCTGAGGTGAAGGTTCCGGAAGGATTCAAGGAGAGCACCATCAATATTGACGGCCACAAGGTTCAGGGCTGGGTATGGGGCTCTGAGGCAGAGCACCAGTACTGTGTTGTGTACGGCATGAATGAGGCCGGAGAGAAGGGCTTCTACCGTTATGACATGAGGGACGATGAGAGGACCATCCAGCGTTACTTTGAGGACCCGGCCATCAGCGGTTCCGTGACAAAGGAAGTGTACGATGAGCTGGCCCTTACATACGACAAGATTTACGATGATTACAGTCTCCTTAAGATACTGCTGATTGTGACCATTGTCATTGCAATCATTCTGCTGGTCATCCTTCTGGTGGTTTTATTTACCAGGGGTTCCGGGAAAAAGGGCGGCAGCCGGGATGAACTGGGTGACAAGAAGGACGGTCCGCGGGGCGGCCGGGGCAGGAACAGAAGAAAGGAAAAGGCAGAGGAGCCTGAGCTTTTGGAGCATTCAGAGGGTTATCAGGAATACGCCGATGAGGAGGGCTGCCAGGATTCTGACTGGTACGATGAATCTCAGGAATATGAGGATGATTCTGCCTACGGCGATGATGAGGACTACAGAGACCTTCCGGAGGAGGATTATCCGCTGGATGAAGAGAATGAGGACATCTACGAAGAGGATGAAGCTGTCTATGAGACGGAAGAAGAGCCTCAGGCGGAGCTTCCGGTGAAAAAGCCGGTGAAGTCTGGGAGGCCGGTTCAGACACAGGACCGTACGCCGGCCCAGGCGTCGGCATCCAGGCAGAAGACGCCTGTGAAACAGGAACGGCCGGTTGTCAGGAGGGAAACAGAGCAGGGTTCTGCAAAACAGGACGCACAGGATGATGATTTTGAGATTTTTGATTTGTAATAAAGAATAACAGAACCCACAGACAGACCATAAAGGCAGCAGCCATCCGGGATATTCCCATGGCTGCTGCCTTTTGCGTGCTGCCGGAAACCGTACGCGTCCTCAATGGCTACAGTTAATTCTTAATGATAAAGATTTATTATCAGACCATCACAACATATAATTATACTTTATTTTTAGGGGTTGTTATAATAATAACATAAGCCTTTTAATAAAGAAGTATATATAAGGGATAAAAGAATAAAGGAGGAGGCATTTCATGGGATACAGAATGGATTTGAAGGATGCCGACAGGATGTTTGCAAAGCTTCAGGAAGAGTATGAGATATGGGCGCCAAAACGTTTTGTGGGTAAGGGCAGGTATTCCGACACAGACCTGATTAAGTACGCCAGGGTGGACCGGGCGGAGGAAATCGAGTACAGGGAAAAATCGGATTTTCCGGCCAAGGAGGTGTTAAGCCCCATTACCCAGTCCCTGTTCTATTTCACAGAAGATGAATTCATTGAAAGCAAGGCTGTTTCCAAGAAGCTGCTTATATTCATGCGGCCCTGCGATATCCACGCGCAGCATCATCAGGAAAAGATATATCTGACCAACGGCGGTTATGAGGATATATATTACAAGCGCATGAACGAGAAGGTCAAGATAGTGATGATGGAGTGCGGCGAAGGCTGGGATACCTGCTTCTGTGTCAGCATGGGAACCAACAGGACCGATGACTATTCCATGGCAGTCCGTTTCGGAGAAAACGTACTGGAGTTCCAGGTAAAGGACGATGCGTTTGCCTCCTATTTCGAGGGCATGGAGGAATGTCCCTTTGAGCCGCGGTTTGTGGAAAAGAATGAGCTGACCCTCACGGTGCCGGAGATTCCGGATAAGGAGGTTCTGACAAAGCTTAAGGAGCATCCCATGTGGAGGCAGTTTGACGGCAGATGCATTTCCTGCGGCGCCTGTACCGTGGCGTGCAGCACCTGCACCTGTTTTACAACAACGGATATCATATACAATGAGAACCGCAACGTGGGAGAGCGCAAGAGGACTTCCGCCTCCTGCCAGGTAAAGGATTTCACCGATATGGCCGGCGGCATGAGCTTCAGAAACAGGGCCGGGGATAGGATGCGCTATAAGGTGCTCCACAAATTCCACGACTACAAGGCCAGGTTTAAGGACTACCATATGTGTGTGGGCTGCGGACGGTGCATGGACCGGTGTCCTGAGTACATATCCATCGTGGCTACAGTGAATAAAATGGCAGACGCTGTTGCGGAAATAAAAGCCGGCAGGCAGGCATAGGAGAGGGGACGAAGTCATGAATAATATAGTGAAGCCAGCGGCATGTAAGATACGCGAGGTAAGGCGGGAGAGCCTTCATGAATATACATTCAGAGTGGAGACGGATATTCGTCCGTCCCATGGACAGTTCCTGCAGCTTTCCATTCCAAAGGTAGGGGAAGCACCCATATCCGTCAGCTCCTTCGGGGACGGCTGGATGGATTTTACCATACGTTCCGTGGGAAAGGTGACGGACGAGATATTTGAGAAGCAGCCGGGCGACATCCTTTTCTTAAGGGGAGCCTACGGCAAAGGATGGCCGGTGGAGCGGTTTCAGGGTAAGCATATGGTGGTCATCACCGGCGGCACCGGGCTGGCGCCTGTAAAGAGCATGCTGAATATGTTCTGGAATCAAGAGGATTTTGTAAAGAGCGTGCACCTGATCAGCGGATTTAAGAATGAGGACGGGATCATTTTTAGAAATGATCTGGAGCGCTGGAAGGAGAAGTTCACCACCATCTATGCCCTGGATACGGACCACAAGGATGGCTGGGAGACAGGTTTTGTCACAGAGTTTGTGCCGGGGATTCCCTTTAAGGACTTTGGGGAGGATTACAGCGTTGTGGTGGTAGGACCGCCGCCTATGATGAAGTTTACGGGCCTGGAAGTCCTTAACCAGGGCGTGCCGGAAGAAAAGATATGGATGTCCTTTGAGCGCAGGATGTCATGTGCCGTGGGCAAATGCGGACACTGCCGCATTGATGAGGTGTATGTCTGTCTGGACGGACCTGTGTTTAATTATACCCAGGCCAAGTATCTGGTTGATTAAGAGGGGGATGGCGAAGGAATGAATCATGATATTGATATAAAAAAGGTAAGAATCAACTGTTTCAGACAGTCCAAGGTGGCGGGGGAGTTCATGCTGCAGATGCGTGTGCCGGGAGCCATGATTGAGGCAAAACACTTAAAGCTGGTGCAGGATCTCTGTGAGCGTTTTGGCAACGGCACCTTTCATCTGGGCACCAGGCAGACCTTTGACATACCCGGTGTAAAGTATAAGAATATAGAGGAAGTAAATAAGTACATCAAGTCATATATCCATGACGTGGACGTGGAGATGTGCGGCGTGGACATGGATGTGACGGATTACGGCTACCCCACCATCGGCGCCAGGAATATCATGTCCTGTATCGGAAACGCTCACTGCATCAAGGGCAATGCGAATACATACGAGCTGGCCAGGAAGATTGAACGCCTGGTGTTCCCGTCCCATTACCATATCAAGGTGGCTGTGGCCGGATGTCCCAACGACTGTGTTAAGGCCAACTTCAATGATTTCGGCATCATGGGCATCAACAAGCAGGTATATGACATTGATCGCTGCATTGGCTGCGGTTCCTGCGTGGACGCCTGCAGGCATCATGCCACAGGAGTGCTGAGCCTGAACCGGAACGGCAAGATTGACAAGGACACCTGCTGCTGCGTGGGCTGCGGCGAATGTTCCCTGATTTGTCCCACCGGAGCATGGACCAGGGGCGATAAGAAGCTGTACCGCGTAACCCTGGGAGGACGTACGGGCAAGCAGAATCCAAGAGCGGGCAAGCTGTTCCTTAACTGGGTTACGGAGGATGTGATCCTGGGCATGTTTGCCAACTGGCAGAAGTTTTCCGCCTGGGCTCTGGATTACAAGCCGGAGTATCTCCACGGCGGCCATCTGATTGACCGTGTGGGCTATAAGGAATTCGTAAAACATATCTTTGAAGGAGTGGAGTTTAATCCTGAGGCAAAGATGGCGGATGATATTTTCTGGGCTGAGAATGAGCAGAGAGGAAACATGCATGTGATGCCGCTGTCTGAGCATAAGCACGCAGGCCCCCAGGAGCCGGCAAAAAAGCAGGCATAGAGGAATTTGGATTATAAATAGCGGCAAAAGAATTCAAACAGCGGGGATATGAATGCATACCCTGCTGTTTTTCTGCGGTTTCTGCGCAAAGATTGCCGGCCCTGTAATATTTTGGGTCCGGACAGGGATACTAAACAGGGTAAGTACGGACAGCGGGGAGAAAGATGCGGACAGCCGGAAATTATTAGTGTACACTAATTTATACAGTGACATTTTGGGAAAAATGTAGTATACTTCTAAGCGAAATAAATTGACGGATTTTTAACATATTATGGACGAAAGGAAGAATGAATATGTACTGTGTAAAGCGCATCAATGATGATTTGTTCTGGGTTGGCGGTACAGACCGGAGGCTGGCCTTATTTGAGAACGCGTATCCTATTCCGCGGGGGGTTTCCTACAATGCTTATCTTCTGCTGGATGAGAAGACTGTGCTGTTTGACACGGTGGACAGGGCAATCACGGAGCAGTTTTTTGAGAACATAGACGCACTGTTAAAGGGACGAGCCTTAGATTACGTGGTGGTAAACCACATGGAGCCGGACCACTGCGCCACCCTTGGAGAGATTGTGCTGCGGTATCCGGGGGTACAGGTTGTGTGCAACCCCAAAACCATTCCGATTATCAAACAGTTCTATAATTTTGACATTGATTCCAGAGCCATTGTGGTCAAGGAAAATGATACTCTTTGCACGGGGCGGCATACATTTACCTTCCTCATGGCGCCCATGGTACACTGGCCGGAGGTTATGGTAACCTATGATACCACGGACAAGACCCTGTTCTCCGCGGATGCCTTTGGCACCTTCGGGGCCATGAACGGCAACCTGTTTGCGGATGAGGTGAATTTTGAGAGAGACTGGCTGGACGATGCCAGACGGTATTATACCAATATCGTGGGCAAGTACGGGCCTTCCGTGCAGACCCTGTTAAAGAAAGCGTCAGGCCTGGACATCCGTACCCTGTGCCCGCTTCACGGCCCGGTATGGCGCGAGGATATAAGCTGGTACGTGGACAAGTATCTGACCTGGAGCAGCTATGAGCCGGAGGAAAAGGCCGTGATGATTGCCTATGGTTCCATCTACGGCAACACGGAGAACGCAGCCAATATCCTGGCCTGCAAACTGGCGGAGAGGGGAATCAGGAACATTGCCATGTATGACGCCTCCTCCACCCATCCTTCCACTATTATCTCGGAGGCATTCCGCTGCAGCCATCTGGTGTTTGCGTCAGCCACCTATAACGGAGGCATCTTCAGCAGCATGGAGCATGTGCTCATGGATCTGAAGGCCCATAACCTGCAGAACAGGACCGTGGCCCTGATGGAAAATGGCTCCTGGGGCGTGCTGTCAGGAAAGCAGATGAAGGAAATCATCGGCTCCATGAAGAATATGACCATTCTGGAACAGATGGTGACAGTAAAATCATCTCTTAAGGAATCCCAGATAGAAGAACTGGATTCCATGGCGGATGCCATTGCGGAATCCATGAAATAGCAGCACTGAATCAGTGACAGTCATAGTTTTAAACGATTTGCCGGATGGCTTTATTGGAGCTGTCCGGTATTTTATTGCGTTTTTTATGCTTTTTTTGTACTTTTTGTGTATTTTTGGTTGTGAATATTGCATTTATTTGTGAAATTTAGTAGTATAGAACATGCATTCCATAATTTAAAGCGCTGAAATATGGGAGGCGCAGAAAAATACAAATGATGTGGGAGGATATGATAACATGGGGATTATGAGACTGATTGAGGGGATAAGGGCACGGAAGACAGTCAGTGTGTTTTCCGGAAGTCATGAATATCTGTTTACCGCAGGGAAATCCGATCCAGCCTGTCCGGACGGTTTTTGGGAAATCGGCGTCAGATGCAGGCCGGAGGCGGTTTCTGACCGAACTGGTCCGGACAATGGTCCTTTTTTATTTTTCGACAGCAGAACTAACCAGTTTCTGGATTTTACCGGGGGCCTTCTGGAAACATTATTTCCCATGTCCTCTGAACATTTTTACGATATGGCTGTCCTGGAACAGGAAGTGAATCTGAGGGTGAGCCGGTATATTGCTCATAATCTGATATATAAGATACAGGAGGGTGCGGCAAAGTACGGGCGGGAGGAGTTTGACGAAGGGGAGATACGGGAGCAGGCGTATGTATGTTATATGACAGGGGCCTGCGGCCGCCTTCATGTGCCGGCCCGGGCTTTTGACATGGAACAGTTCTGCCGTATGGACGGGAAGCTGTCCAGGACAGGAGAGGGACCGTTTGTTGAGGCGTATGCCCGTCTCATGATGCTTCATTTAAGTGAACAGTTTCCATCCGGCGAAGTGGCAAGAAGCTTTCTGGAGGATAGATGCAGAAGGGACGCGGGGCGCCAGCGCAATTACGATGTTATCTGCCGGGAATACGCAAAGGACAGCTTTGTGGAGCAGGAGCTGGAATATCTGATGAAAGAGCCAACCGACAGCATGAAGCGGGCCAAGAGCCTGTGCCGGCTCTTAAAGGCCAAGGGCAGCGTGAAGCCGCAGGTGGAGGTGGAGCCGGAGATGCTGACGGTCTCCCTGGCCTCAGATTGTCCCGGACCCGTTATCGGAAGAAAGCGGGAGCTGTATTACTCGTGACGGCAGCTGTAAAGCATGTTGGCAAAGCAGTGTAAAACGTATCTGTAAAGGGTGGTTCCGGACGTTGACGGACCGGGGACAGGATGGTACAATGATGGATAGCCATATGGAATGACAGGAGGACAGGAAGCATGATTAGAAGAAAAGACGAGATGGAGGCCGTTGCCAAGCACGAGGTGCAGAAGGGGATGGGAGATGTGGCCTTCCACACCTTCATGACAAAGGAGGAGGCTTACGGTTCGGGAAGGACCTTCGCCAGGGTCGTGTTTGAGCCGGGCACATCCATTGGGATACATGAGCATCAAGGAGAGTTTGAGGGATATTATGTGCTGAAGGGACAGGCCCTGGTAACGGATAACGGCGTGGAGTCCGTGCTGAATCCCGGAGATTACCACATGTGCAAGGATGGGGACAGCCACGGCATTGCCTGTTACGGGGACGAGACCATGGAAATCATTGCGCTTATCATCAATGTTCCGGCATAGAGATGCCGGGGAGGATATTTTGAACGGGACATTGGACCGGGCTGCCTGTTTTGGAAGGATTGTTTGAATCTGGTTCCTGGCGGACAGCTCTGTATTTTTGTCTGAAACATGTATCGCAATACGTAAAAAATCTGTAATGCAATGAATAATATATTGTATTTTTAGAATCCCTGTAGTAAAATAATATCGGATTATGGGTTCTCTGACCCGTGTTTGCGCACCATTTCAGCCAGACAGCGTATGACGGGAAGAAGCTCCAGGGCTTCCTTTTCACTCAGACTGTGGAGTTCCCAGAACAACTGCTGCTTGCTGTTGCCCGTGGAGTCGGTTTCAGGGTAAAAGATACGGTCAGCGGGAATTCTCAAAGTGGTTACCAGAGGATAAAGCACCTCAAATTTGGGGTTTCCACGGAAATTTTCTATATTAATAATGGTACGGACATCTATGCCCAGCTTCTCAGCCAGGGAAGCCTGGGACATTCCCTGCTCTTCGCGGGCCTTTCGGATGACCGTACCTAAAGTTTTAACGTAGTCATGCATTGCGATTCACCTCAATACTAGTGTACACTACACTTCTCATATTATGAATTACTATGCAATGCATATAAATAATGAATTGAAATACACTAAACTCCTGGATGTAATGCCGGGAGGGGGAAAGGAAGTTTTGCATGGGTGAAGGGACAGAAGACAGAAGGCAGGTGTGCGGGAAACGCGTGGTGCAGGAACCGGGGCTTGAAAAGGAATATGCACAGCCGCTTCTGACATTATTTGACGAACTGCTGGCCTGGGACCCGGCATCAGGGGACAGCCGGATTATATTTTACACAGAGGGCAGAAGCCGGCTGCGGGAGAACCGTACAGAGCGGGAATTCAGGGCATTTGCCTGGAGCCGTGTACATCCCCGGGAGTGCAGGCAGTTCCTGGCATTTTTCAGCTCCGTGCACATGAAAGAGCTTTCAGCGAGCAGACATCCCGATAAGCTGGTCTACCGGCAGAGGACGGCGGAGGGTGACTATGTGTGGGTGGAGGCGGTGGCCATAGCAGCCGGTAACGGCGGCGCCATCCTGTGCTATGTCCGTGATATGGGAAAGGAAGAACAGAAGCGGTACATGCAGGAACAGATTATCGACCGGTACGTGTACAGAAACTGCGATTTTTTCCTGTGTCTGGACGGGGGCACGGGTTATTATGAAATGCTGCAGAAAAATGACAGCCGTATACAGGGGCAGATGCCTTCTTCGGGAAATTATAATCAGGAACTGGAAGCCTGCGTCAGGAAGTATGTGGTGCCTGAGGACAGGGACCTGCTTTTGGAGAAAGCGTCCATGGGAAATGTCCTGGATGCCTTGGAACGGGAAGGCGAGCTGATGATATCCTATGGGGAAAAAAGCACGGCCGGCCGGTATGCCCGCAAATTGCTGCACTATGCATACTTTGACAGGCAGGAGCGCGGGATTCTTCTTATGCGGCAGGATATCACGACAGAGTACCTGGAGCAGCGCAGGCAGAAGAAGCGCCTCAGCGACGCGCTCCTTCATGCAAGGATTGATTCTCTTACAGGCCTGTATAACCGCCAGGCAGTGAATGCCAAGATCAACACAGCCCTGAGGGAGGCCGCGGTGATGCCGCCTTCTGTGCTGCTTTTTATCGATTTGGATAATTTTAAGACAGTGAACGATACCCTTGGCCACCGGTACGGGGATAAGGTGCTGTGCTCTGTGGCAGAGTGTTTCCGCCAGGCCCTCCGGACTTCCGACATAATCGGAAGGGTGGGAGGCGACGAGTTCGTGGCCTTTTTATCGGGCGTCACGTCCGTTGGTGAGGCAGGCGAATGCGCGGGACGCCTGTGCCAGGCAGTGAGCCGCATACCGGATTTAGAACTGAAGGGCTGCGGGCTCTCCTGCAGCATCGGAGGGGCTGTGTGCCCGAGGGACGGAAGGGATTACGATTCCCTTCTCATAAAGGCGGATATAGCTGTCTATGAAGCCAAGCGCCGGGGTAAGAATCAGTTCGCGTTTTACGAGCCTGATATGAAGCCTCACTCCTAGCCCACCACTTCAATGTCATAGGTTTTCAGCCAGAAGTTGACCTGGAGGATATAGGCCAGCATCTGGGGACCGGCCATGAGCTGGCCGTACCAGGGTTTTCCGTAATCAGAGGGGCTGGTGAGGAAGCGGACCAGTTTTTTTCGGTCCAGGAAATCCATTACAGGTGAATGGCTGTCGTCCATCATTTCCCTTACACGGTCTGCAAGCAGTTTCTCATAGGCGGTATCATAGGTTTTAGGATAGGGGGACTTTTTCCGGAACAGTATTTCATCCGGGAGAAGTCCTTTTCCCGACTGGCGGAGCAGGTTCTTTACCAGTCCGTCCCTTGTTTTCATGTCCCAGGGCACGTTCCAGACGTATTCAATGATTCGGTGGTCCGCAAAGGGAACTCTTGCTTCCAGGCCGGAATACATGCTGGTGCGGTCCATGCGGTTGAGAAGGGTCTGCATGAACCAGCGCAGGTTCAGCCAGGCAATTTCCCGGCGTCTGGCTTCCTCCGGGGAATCCTCTGCCAGCACAGGGGTCTCTGCCACAGAGCGCTCATAGGTATCCATCACGTATCGGTCCATGTCCAGATACTCTAAGAAGCTGTCATCCAGCAGGGATTTTCTGGGGGACAGGTCCATGGTCCACGGGAACGTGTGGGCTTCAAAGCATTCCTTTTTATGGAACCAGGGGTAGCCGCCGAATATTTCGTCGGCGCATTCGCCGGTCAGGGCTACCTTGTTGTGTTCCCTGACCATGGAGCAGAACTGGAGCATGGAGGAATCAATGTCCCCCATGGCCGGCAGATCATGGGCCAGGACGGAATCAAAGAGACGGTCGGCCTGGGTCAGATTGCCGCATTCAAGGTAATGATGGTCGGAATCCAGGAATCTTACCATCTGGTCCACGTAGGGGCGGTCCCGGGAGGGCTGGAAGGGGTTGGCCCGGAAGAATTTATCGTTGTCCACAAAGTCAAAGGAGAAGGTGGTCAGGCGCTTTCCCTGTTTTTTCAGTTCTTTTGCGCAGATGGCAGATACCAGGCTGGAGTCCACGCCGCCTGAAAGGAAGGTACAGATGGGCACATCTGAAACCATCTGCCTGCGCACGGAATCCTCCACCAGAAAAGATGTTTTCTCAATGGTCCTTTCATAGCTGTCCTCATGGGGACGGCTGACCAGCTTCCAATAACTCTGCTGGCGGATTCCATCCGGGCCGCATATGAGGTAATGTCCCGGGAGCAGCTCCTCCATGTCCTTTAGAACGCCGCAGCCGTAGGTCCTGGCAGGTCCGATGGAGAACACTTCATTTAATCCCCTGCGGTCCAACCGGGCCTTGATGCCCGGATAGGCCAGGATTCCTTTGAGCTCGGATGAAAATATGAGTTCTTCGTCCCGCGTCGTATAGAACAGCGGTTTTACCCCGGCCCGGTCCCGGAACAGGCACAGACGGTTATGGGCCGTGTCCATGATGGCAAAGGCAAAGATGCCGTTCAGGCGCTTTACAAAGTCAGGGCCGTATTCCATGTAGCCTGCCAGTATGACCTCCGTGTCGCTGGAGGTCTGGAAGGAGCAGCCCGCGGCCATGAGCTCCTGGCGCAGTTCATCGGTATTGTACAGTTCCCCGTTGTAGACAATGGCAAAGGTCTGTCCGGAGCCTGATTTCACCATGGGCTGGTGACCTCCGGCCAGATCAATGATGGACAGGCGGGCATGGGACAGGCCGCCGTGTTCCCAAAGCCATTGTCCGGCGTCATCGGGGCCCCGGTGCCGCAAGCGTTCTGCCATGGCCCGCAGGACAGATTCATAGTGTTCTTTTTCTTTCAGGTAATGGTCATGAGGGTTATAAAAACCGGCAATTCCGCACATAATTCATTCCTCCTGTCATGATGTGGAAAGGTGTTTGGCTGTAAAATGGGTAATGTCTGGCGGAGACAATCCGCCTGTATACTGCGTTCCCCGGGAATCCGGCCGTCAAAGCATGAAACATGCCAGGGCAAAGGTGCAGGCAAAGCCAATGCAGACCGGTATCAGGTTCTTTCTGGCCAGTTCCAGAGGGCTTACATTGCAGATGGCGGCAACCGGGATGAGTCCCCATGGCACAATGGTGCCGCCTCCAACGAAGATAGCCGTAATCTGGCCCAGGGCCGCCATGACCGGTACAGATGATCCGGTGGCGGTCCCAAAGGTCCTGGCCAGGGCGCCGGTAAGGGGAAGACCGGAAAAGCCGGAGCCGTCCAGACCCGTCGGTCCGCCCACCACCATCTGTATAAGGGCCGCCATATATTGATTGAGGGGGGCGTTCTGTGCCAGCCACAGGGCCCAGTCATTCATGATGCCGCGGGTGAACCCCTCCCCTATGATGGAGGTAATTCCTTCTCCGCCTAAAAAGAAAAAGGCACCGATTATAATAACCGGAGCAAAGATGCGGATGGCAAAGAGAAAACCTTCGGTGACATAGCCGGTGACTTTTTCCAGGGACTGTTTCCCAAAGCCCAGCAGAGCGCCCAGGCAGGTGAGAAGGAGAGCGGTGCCGGAGACCATACTGGTAGCATCCCCGCCCTTCAGGCCGCACAGAAGCATAAGGATAATATCCCCGGCAAAGGCAAGGGGAGTAATGACAGCCAGGAACAGGGCGGACTTCCTGGGTCCCCGCGGCCCGGAGGGTTCGGCCTGTATGGAGAGCCTGGGTCCCCTGGCATCCAGCTGGCCTCTGTTTAACACATATGCGCTGAGGACAGTGACAACGCCCATCGCCCAGAACAAAGGCCATGCCTGCCGGAGGATGGAGGAGGCGTCAAGGCCGGCTGCGCCGGCTGAGATGGCGGGAGCGCCCTGAATCACCACATCGTAGCTCAGAGCAAAGCCGTGTCCGAACAGGTTCATGGCCATGGCCGCGGCTAATGGATTCAGACCTGCCTTCACTGCAAATGGAAGCATGATGGCTCCTACCAGCGCGACCGAGGGGCTGGGCCACAGGAACAGGGAAAACAGAAACATGGTGAGTCCAAGAATCCACCAGGTCAGGGAAGGGGTTTTCATAATGCCGGCCATGGGAACCATCATCAGATAGTCGCTTCCCAGGTCCTTCAGGCATTTGGACAGGGAGGTAACCAGGGCAATGGTGGCCAGCACCTCCATGAATTCCCTGCCTGCATATAGAACAGCGGAAAACACGGTTATGATGCCGCCGGTGACGGATTTAAGGCCGATGAGGCCCAGGATGAACAGGAAGGCGATGCAGACGGCAGGCGTATCCTTTTTGAGGACCATCACTGCCAGGATAACGATGACGCCTATGAGATAAGCGTAGTGGAGAGGAGTCAGCACTACTGCGGCTTCTATCATAATAAGTCACTCCTGTATTTATGGAATATAATCTATGATATGGGGAAATGCTCTCCCGCGTGAAAAGGAAATCAGGAAATTAGGGGTTGATTTTATGACTGGGTGCTGGTATGCTAGATAAGGATTAAATTTTAAAATGAAAGGAAGTGAACCGGAGTGGAAGGTCGAAGTCATAAATTGGAAGCAGACAATTATCATAAGCGTATGGTAGTGGGAGCTGGGCCGGCGGCTTTGATCCCGCTTTGCTTTCACTGCCGTTGATTATAGGATTCATATACGTTTATGATGATAGCCATGTATTACAGGAGGAGTCTGTAATTATGGCTGTTTTGTTGCTGCAGTCCGGTCACCCAGAGCAGGACTGCGGCATTTTGCGTGCTGCTTTCATGATGTCACCATTCATGGAAGGAATAAGATGCAGGAGAATTTTGATTTAAAAGAGCTGACGGAGCTGTTAGATACAATGCAGCTCAGGTTACTGAAGGAAAAGCTGATTGAGATGAACGAGGTGGATATTGCCGCGTTCATTGAGGAACTGGATTCCGAGAAGACCGTAGTGGTCTACCGCATGCTTCCAAAGGAGCTGGCAAGCGATGTGTTTGCGTGCCTGCCTGTGGAGAAGCAGGAGCATATCATCAACAGCATCACGGATTACGAGCTCAGCGCCATTGTCAACGACCTGTTTGTGGACGATGCCGTGGATATGCTGGAGGAACTGCCGGCCAATGTGGTCAAGCGTGTGCTTAAGAACTCCACGCCGGACACCAGGAAGCTGATTAACCAGTTTTTAAAGTACCCGGAGGGCAGCGCCGGAAGCATTATGACGGCAGAGTATGTGGGCCTTAAGAAGCGCATGACCGTGGAGGAGGCATTTGCCTATATCCGCAGGCACGGCGTGGATAAGGAGACGATTTACACCTGTTATGTCATGGACGCAAAGAGGACCCTGGAGGGGGTGGTGACGGTCAAGGATCTGCTGATGCATCCCTATGAGGAAGTTATCGGCAGCATCATGGATACCCATGTGATCAAGGCCGTGACCACAGACGACCAGGAGGAGGTGGCGGAGAGCTTCCGCAAGTACGATCTCCTGAGCCTTCCGGTGGTGGACCACGAGAACCGTCTGGTGGGCATTGTCACCGTGGACGATGTGGTGGATGTTATGGAGCAGGAGGCCACAGAGGACTTTGAAAAGATGGCGGCCATGCTTCCCAGCGAGAAGCCCTATCTTAAGACAGGCGTGTTTGCTTTGGCAAAGAACCGTCTGGCCTGGCTTCTGATTCTCATGGTCAGCAGCATGATTACAGGCAGCATCCTGGCAAAGTACGAGGCGGCCTTTGCGGTTATACCGCTGCTTGTGACCTTCATTCCCATGCTGACCGACACCGGCGGCAACGCAGGCAGCCAGAGCAGTACCATGATTATCCGAGGCATGGCAGTGGGAGAGATTGAAGCCAGGGATATCCTGCGGGTTCTCTGGAAGGAACTGAGGGTAGGCGTCATTGTGGGCGTCCTGCTGGGACTGGTCAATTATGTACAGCTGGTAGTCCGTTTTCCGGGCCAGGAAATGCTCTGCCTTACAGTGGTACTGAGCCTTCTGGCCACTGTCATGCTGGCCAAGACCATTGGCTGCGTCCTGCCCATCGTGGCGCAGGTCCTCCATCTGGACCCTGCCATCATGGCTGCGCCGCTTATCACCACCATCGTGGATGCGGTGAGCCTGATTATTTATTTTCAGCTGGCCTGCAGCCTGCTTAAAATCTAGGGAATGTCCAGGGCCGGAATCTTGCTTATATACAGGATTCCGGCCTTTTTTGGTTGATTCCGGCCCTCTGATTCCCGCTGATTTTGTCTCCACAATTCGTAAATCCCCGGAACCCTCTATTGACAATGGGGAACAGATTTTACTATAATAGAAGTAAGTTTAAAACATGTTTTAAGTCTTTGATATCTGCCCCGCGTCCGGTTTCAGAAGAACTTATAGTATGGAGGTGTTCTGTTTCCTTTAGATGCTTCCGGTCTTTACCATATATTCCATCAAGAAAGAGAGGTAGTTATATGAACCAGGAACAGTTAAAAATCATGAGCGGGAAAAAAGGGTTTATCGCGGCGTTAGACCAGAGCGGCGGCAGTACGCCAAAGGCGCTCAAGAATTACGGAATCGGAGAGGACCAGTACAGCAATGACGAGGAGATGTTTAATCTGGTCCATGAGATGCGCACCAGGATTATAACCAGTCCCTCCTTTACCTCAGACCATATCCTGGCGGCCATCCTTTTTGAGAATACCATGGAGCGGAAGATAGGGGATAAGCTGACTGCGGATTACCTGTGGGAGGAGAAGGGAATCATTCCCATTCTGAAGGTGGATAAGGGCCTGGCGGAGGAAGCGGACGGAGTCAGGCTGATGAAGCCCATTCCGGGACTGGACGAACTCCTTGGGCGTGCGGTGGAGCGCCATATTTTCGGCACCAAGATGCGTTCCGTGATTAAGCAGGCAAATCCTGTGGGAATCAAAAAGATTGTGGACCAGCAGTTTGAAATCGGGCTTCGCATTGCCGCTTCGGGACTGGTTCCCATACTGGAGCCGGAGATTGATATTTACAGCCCGGATAAGGCTGAGTCTGAGCAAATCATGAAGGATGAAATCAAGAAACATCTGGCAGAGCTTTTGGAGGATACCAAGCTGATGTTTAAACTGTCCATTCCGGATAAGCATGGATTCTACAGCGACCTCATGAAAGATTCCCATGTGGTGCGCGTGGTGGCGCTGTCAGGCGGATATTCCCGCCAGGAGGCCAATGAGCGTTTAAGCCGCAGTCCGGGACTGATTGCCAGCTTTTCCAGGGCATTGTCCGAAGGACTTAACGCAAATCAGACCCAGGGTGAGTTTGACCGTATGCTGGCCCGGTCCATTAAGGAGATTTATGAGGCATCCATAACCTGAGAATAATCATCCTAACCTGGGAACAGCACACATAATCTGAGACAGGGAGGCTCCGCTATTACTGCGGAGCCGTTTTTGCGGGCTGGCAACAGATAGAAGGTCACTGGACTGATTTGGCGGCCTGCCTTCTGTTTACAAGGACTGTTATAAATGATATCATATAAAAAGATGTGATGAACGTGTATCCTGATAAAAGGGTGCAGAAGCTTTGAGTTATGACAAGAGGAAGCTATGAAACGAAAGTTAATTGGAACATGGCATGCCGCGGCCTTTTTGGCGTTCTGCTTTGTGCTGGCACTGACGGCCAGCGGTGTTTTTTACAATCAGCGGGGGAAGCTGGCAGGGGAATTCGGAAACATGGTGGCGGCTAACCTGACCTCTTATACCCAGGCCCAGAAACGTTATCTGAACAGCTCCATCACGGATGCCTGGAATACACTGAAAGGGATTTCAGGACTGGTTGAACAGATTGTCCCGGAATATACGGATGATTCCCTGAACGAGTATCTGGACCAGCTTAATTTGCAGAACAGGGACTATATGATAGAATACCTGTCCCTGAAAGAGCTGGAGAGAAGGCTGAGGGACCAGCAGGCGGCGGAACGTGACTGGACCCTGTTCCGTAAGATTGAGCAGGGAACAGGTGTGGTGTCCGATATATGGGACTGGAAGAAGGCGGGAAACCAGTCTGTGTTCACGGTTGCGGAACCGGTCTGGAAGAATGGGAAAGTGATTGGAGTGCTGCAGACCAGACTGAAGCCCCTGTCCATCACGGAACAGGTGCCTGAAGCCAGTGCGTTTACGCGCAGCAGCACCCTCATTGTGAGACGTGACGGGACCATCCTTGCCAGTGAGAACCACAACCGGGGCGATATATCCACCGGGAACCTGTTTGTCTCCGTAAAGACAGCCGGCATTACGGATGAGGTAGTGAGGCAGATGGAAGAATGCTTCTACGGGGACGGGTCAGACAGCTTTATGTTTGAGGGGAAGGGGGATTTCTATTATTTTTCCTGGGATTACCTGGGGTATAATGAATGGTATATCGTGAATTTTGTACGCTCGCCGGATGTGGCCATTCATTATGAAAATATTTTAAAGGAGCTTATCTATGCCAGCCTGTTTCTGATTGGCCTTACGGCTGTCCTGGGCGGCGGAATCGTAGTCTTGTTTCTACATTACCGGAGAAGCCTTGATTTTGAGACTAAGAAGTACGGTCTGCTGGCGGAATTTTCTGACACGGCCCTCTTTGAATACGACAGGAGAAAGGATATACTGGAATTTACCAACAATGCCAGGCGCATACTGATGCTGGATGAGCTGAGAATCAGCCATGTCATGGGAAAAAAGACCAGGACAGACCTGTTCCTCCAGGAGGACAGGAAGGTTATGGAGGATATGTTAAGAAGCAGGACCGGCAGCTGGGAGGACAATATCCAGTATGCGGAGCTGAGGCTTAAGAGTATTTCCGGTGAATATCACTGGTTTGGCTGCCATTATAAGACCATTACTTCTGATACGGGAACCGTTGTCAAGGTGGTGGGAAAGCTGGCGGACATTTCACGGCAGAGAAGCAGGGAGCAGGAGCTTCGGGAACAGGCCATGCGGGACGTGCTTACTGGAATCTACAACAAAGCGGGTGAAAGGCTGATTGACCGGATGGTTAAGGAAAAAGGACAGGGACTGTTTCTGATGCTGGATTTAAATGATTTTAAAAGCATCAACGACACCATGGGCCATGTGGCGGGGGACGCCATACTCACTGAGCTGGGAAGGGTCTTAAAAGGAACCTGCAGGGAAAATGATATAGTGGCCCGCATTGGCGGGGATGAATTTGTCATGTTCCTGCCAGGGGTATTTGACAGGCAGACAGGAAAACGGAAGATAGGGGAAATACAGGAAAGTCTCAGGACAGTCAGGATATCTACCTGGGGCATCAGGGGAATCAAGGCCAGCATAGGCGCTGCCCTGTGCCCGGAGGACGGGATGGATTACGGGACTCTGTATAAGGCTGCGGACGAGGCCATGTATCAGGCCAAGGAGCAGTCCAAAAACCGGAATGAGAGCGGGGAGGCAGGAGAAGAAAACCATGACAGGACAATATCATGACAGGAGGAGCAGGACATGAGGCATGGGTGGGGAAGTGTGATTTTGTCGGGAGGACAGGGACGCCGTATGGGCGGTATCGACAAAGGAGGACTGGACTTTAAGGGAGAGTCTTTCCGCGGGCATATCCAGAAGCAGCTTCAGGCCCTGGAAATCCCATGTTACCTGTCGCGGGCCTGCTATGGAGGCAGGGGGGACAGGGAAGGCGGACTGGAAGTGATTGAGGATGCCGTAAAGGGGGCCAAGGGACAGTGGATTGGCCCCATGGGCGGCATATGGTCCTGCCTTCAGAGCACAGGACTTAAGGGGCTGTTCTTTGTCTCATGTGATATGCCTTTATTCAGGAAAGAGATGGCGGTAATTCTGATGGAGCGTTGGGAACCGGGGGCGGACGCGGTGCTGTGGAGGACCAGGGACGGCCGTATACAGCCCATGTGCGGCTTTTACGCGGCCACCTGTATGGAGGCTCTGGGAGACACGATCCGCGGGGGGAATTACCGGCTGATGAAGTTCCTGGACGCTGTCCGCTGTATTGTGGTGGATACGTCAGAGGTCCACATACCGGATATATGGTTTGCCAATGTGAATTCTCCCTCCACGTACAGGAACCTGAGAGAGCTTCGCGCGCCTGTGATGGCCGTAAGCGGCAGGAAGAATACCGGTAAGACAGCCCTTTTAGAGATGCTGGTCAGGGAACTGGCCAGAGTGGGAATCCGGTCCGCGGTAATCAAACATGACGGCCATGAGTTTGAGGCGGATGTTCCGGGAACCGACAGCCGGAGGGTAAAGGAGGCGGGGGCATACGGCACGGTGGTGTACTCCGGCACCAAATTTTCCATGACAAAGGAGCAGCCTTCCATGGAGGCAGAGGATTTCTTCGGTTTCTTCCCGGAGGCAGACATTATTTTCCTGGAAGGGCAGAAATATTCGGATGTTCCAAAGCTGGAGGTGTTGAGAAAGGAAGTCTCCAATGTCCCGGTGTGCAGGCCGGAAACAGTGCTGGCTTATATATGGAGCGGGGAGAACGGCTGGAGCGAAAATGCCGGTCCGGCCGGGGAAAGCCGCCGGAATGGGAAATGTCCCGTGTTCACAGCGGATCAGAAGGACCGCATCCTGGAAATTGTGATTGAGCACATGGACAGGTACAGCCGGGGAGACGAAGGGGATGAGCTATGACAGCAAAGGAAGCTTTGGAGAAGGCAGACTTTTTCAGCGCGGCCAGTGCAGGCAGCCGGGATGAAATCGCAGGTTTTGCCTATATACGCAGGTATGGCAAGGGAGCGCGCGTGTTTTATGACAGGGAGGCGAGTACATGCCTGTATTTTCTGGTGGAGGGCGTGGCGTCCCTGTATAAGATCAATTCCCTGGGAGAGAAAAAGGTTATATTTGTCTATGGGCCGGGAAATCTGCTCAATGAAGACAGTCTTCAGAGACTGACCTCCGCGGTGACCTGCGAGGCGCGGGAGGATTCCCTGGTAATGGTGCTGCCGGCAGAGCTTTTTAAACTGGGCAAAGATTACGGGGTATGTTCAGGGGACGGAACTCTGATTGAAATGAACTCTTCGATTCTTCTCCGCCCAAAGCAGGCCTTGCGGTAATTGGAGAATATTCTTAACAACATCTAATCCAAATATAGTGCAGGGTATCACTTGATTTTTCGATTACTCCATGATTATCTAAGGCTGTCTTAATGGATGCCGTATTGTTTTTGTGAATGGTCAGCAGTGCTTTTTCAATGCCCATGTCAGAACATTCTTTTATTAACTCCGAGAGAAGTATCTTACCAAATCCTTTATTCCTTTGACCAGGACGTATGGAATAGCCAATTGTTCCCCCGTCAGCAAGGAGTTTATCGGTTAAAATATGACGTATTTTTCCATATCCAACTGGTTTGCCGTCTATGAACAGCCAGTAAATGGTCTGCGGAACCCTCCATCCGTCAACGAGACCTGTTTGATTGCCGGATGCAGCATTGTCAGCCAACCAGGACTTATACGCATCAATTGACGTGAGGGCAGGGGTAATGAATCCATTTTCATTTTCAGGAAATTCCTGTAACATTTCATATATGTCATCACCGTCGCTGGGGCACAGTTTTTTTAGATGAATTTTCATAGTCGTTCTGCCTCCTGTAATGGAATTGCCGTATCTGTTATATGAAGCCCATGCCTTATATACATAATTCTAATAGTTGGGGACGTATCTGTCAAATGCAGAAGCACTTTCTTTTACTCCTTTTTTCCGAACAAGGAGGAGCTGATTGTGGAGGCCCTTTATCCGCAGCAGCTCAAACTCATAGAATATGCCCGGAAACTGATGAACGATCCGGCCCTGAGATGGAGGGATAAGGTGAAAATGTTTCTCCATGTTATGGTGAAAAATATGGGCTCGCAGTTTTGACGATGGAAGAGCGACCCCTGATCTTCAAACGTTTATCCGGGGAAAGTTATAAGGTGTTCAGAGATAAACAATTCAGTCTTTTACGTGTCATATTAAAAAGTTTTGAGATTGAAACCAATACAGAACAGCTTAAATTGGTGCTCAATTTGCCGTTACTGGTTCCTGAGGCTTCTGATGCGGCTACGGAGCTTTAAATGGAGGCGCCTATGGATTACCTGGAAAAACAAAAAAGTAAACGAATCTTACAAACAGAAAAAGCAGCTGCATACGCCTGAACAGTATGTCCCGACTCCATATCCGGGCGGATTTTATCCAGACATAATAAGTACGAAATAAGAAAACACTCTTTATTTTCTGCCTTTGTTATGAAGCGTCCACCGTACCATTTGAATAGTTCCCTGCGGATAAATGAGAGGATTAAAAGAGGGAATTTACATAACGAACAGCTGCGGACATAAACTGTCTCAGTTTAATATAATAAAAATTTAATTTCAGGAGGAAACTTGCATGGCCTAACTGGAAAAAGCTATATGAAGTATCAATTTCATTAATAAAATATTTGAATGGCCTGTAATAAAGAGTATGAAAGATGTGTGAAACAGAGCATATGAAACTCGGTAAAACGCAGTCATAAAGTGAAAATGATTTTGAAATGAATATATAAAAATGAAGTAAAATTTAAAAGCAATACTTCAAAATAAAAGTTTGATTTTGAAATTTTATTAAAAATGTTGAATTAGAAACTTGAAATTCGGTTATTTCGAGCGTAAAATAGGTTAAAATATATAAAAAAACCATAATATATTTACTTCGGTTGTCACAAATACTATACTTTAATTAAAGATAAACTTCAGTTGCGATAACCGGAAATGGAGTGAGGGCATGAATGAACTACTAGTCAAAATTAGGTTTCTGATTCCGTCCCTTCCCAGGGCGGAGAAAGCATTTGCGCAGGCTCTTCTGGAGAATCCTGAGGCAATCACCCATCTCACACTGGCCGATATAGCAAGGGAATCAAACAGCAGCGATGCTTCCATCATCCGGTTCTGCAAACGGCTGGGATATCACGGTTACTCTGATTTGAAGCAGGCATTTACGGCTGCAATCGCCGAAGGGGATGAAGTCCACGAGGAGGAGATTGAGGAATCCGACGATGTAAACGATATCTTAAAAAAGGTATTCCAGAGCAATGTGCAGACGCTTCAGAATACCATGGTGTTGGCCAATGAACGTTATAAGGATGCGCTGGACGCCCTGATTGATGCCAAATCAATTCACTTTTTCGGGGTGGGGGATGCGTTTGCAGCCTGTCAGTTCGCATTTATGAAGTTCTGCCGTCTGGGAATCCCCTGTTCATCCTACAGCGATGTGATGCTTCAGTATACCATAGCAGATAATCTGGGACCCGGGGATGTGGCGCTGGCCGTCTCTTATGAGGGAAGGTCCAGGAATGTGGTCCAGGCCATGAAGATAGCAAAAAAGCGGGGAGCCACAACCATCAGCATTACGAAGATGAACAAATCGCCGCTTCTCAGATACACGGATATCCCGCTATTTATATCCATCAGCGACCTTACAGTGGGTAGAGACAAGGTGACACGGCGCGTTGCGGACCAGTTCATACTGGACGTACTGTACCTGGGATACATAACAAAGAAAAAACAGGATTTTTCCAAGCGTCTTAAGAGGACCCAGGGCGCAATTGACTGTAATAAAATCATGTAGGAGGATAAGAGATGTACTGTTTGGCACCATCCGTTTATGCGGCGGATATTATGCAGCTGGAACAGCAGCTGCGCGTGATGGAAAGGGCCGGTGTATCCTGTATTCATGTGGATATCATGGATGGCAGTTTTGTCCCTAATCTGTCCTTTGGGCCGGACTTTGTAAAGGATCTCAGGGGTTACACGGATATGAAGCTGGATGTCCACCTGATGGTGGATGAACCTGTACGTTTTATAAAGGCATTTGCGGAGGTGGGATCCGACGTGATATCAGTACATTTGGAGGCGTGCCGGGATATGGAACATACGCTGGACGCCATCCACGCAGTGGGAAAGGAAGCGGGAATCGTGCTGAAACCGGAAACCGGATTGGGGAAGATACCGCTGACTGTCTGGAATAAACTGGATGTCCTTCAGATCATGACTGTGGCGCCGGGACTGAAGGGCCAGCATTTCAATCCGCTGATGCTGGAAAAGATTGCAGAGGCAAGACGGTTTTCCGAGGAGATTGGAAGGGATATTGATATAGAAGTGGATGGGGACATAACCCCTGACAGCCTGAAGTTGGTCATGGAAGCGGGGGCTAATATCATTGTTGTGGGAAAAGGGCTGTTCGTTGGAAGCCTGGAAGATAATATAAGAAAATATTTTACTATCATGAATAGCAAAGGGGAGGAACGTCATGCGCTACTTAATAGGAATTGATATCGGGACAAGCGCCACCAAGACCATTCTGATGGATGAAGAGGGAAATGTGGCTGCCCAGGCTGTCAGGGATTATCCCTTATATCAGCCAGACAACGGCTGGGCGGAGCAGGCGCCTGAGGATTGGCAGCAGGCAGCGTTGGAAACCCTGAAGCAGGTGGTGGAGCAGTCCGGCGTGAATCGTGGTGACATTCAGGGAATCGGCCTGTCCGGCCAGATGCACGGCCTTGTGATGTTAGACGAGGCGGGTAATCCCATCCGGCGTTCCATTATCTGGTGTGACCAGCGTTCCGGACAGCAGGTGGATGAGATGCTTAATCTCCTTCCATATGAAAAATGGCTGGAGATTACAGCCAATCCGCCCATTGCGGCCTGGACAGCGGCAAAGCTTTTGTGGGTAAAGAGACATGAACCGGAAATCTATGCAAAGTGCAGACATATCCTGCTGCCTAAGGATTATATCCGCTATGTACTTACCGGACAGTTTGCTACGGATGTATCGGACGCGTCCGGAATGCAGATGCTGGATGTAAAAAACAGATGCTGGTCAGATGAAGTATTGGAAGTGCTGGGTGTGCAGAAGGAAATGCTTGGAAAGGTATATGAGTCTCAAGAGATTACTGGCCGGCTGCTGCAGTCAGTGGCTGAGAAATGCGGCCTCACCGCAGATGTAAAGGTAGTAGCCGGTTCTGCAGACAATGCAGGCGCTGCCATCGGCACCGGCGTTGTGAGGGATGGGGATGCATTTACATCCATCGGGACTTCAGCCCTGGTATACACCCACATGGACCACTACACACCGATTCCCGAAGGAAGTCTCCATCTGTGCTGCAGTTCTGTGCCGGGATGCTGGTTCACCATGGGAGGACCCCAGGCAGCCGGACTTTCCCTGGAATGGTTTAAAAATAACTATTGCCAGGACTACAAGGAGAAGGCTGAAAAAGATGGCAGGAGTACATACGATTTAATCAATGAAGCGGCAGCAGACATAGGGCCGGGAAGTGAGCACCTTATATTCATGCCATATCTGATGGGGGAGAGGACGCCCCATATGAACCCCAGATGCAGGGGGGCGTTTGTGGGACTGAATATCATTCATACCAAAGCGCATTTACTAAGGGCCATCATGGAAGGTGTCGCATATTCCTTGGCAGACTGCAACAATATCCTTAAAAATCTCGGAATTAAAGTGGATAATATGAAGGTCTGCGGAGGCGGAAGCAGGAGCCCGGTGTGGCGGCGTATCATGGCCGCTCTGTATGGCTGCAATATCATCCGGCTGGAACAGGAAGAAGGGCCTGCTTACGGAGCTGCAATCCTGGCCGGAGTGGGTACCGGGGTGTATGATGACGTAAGGGACGTCAGCAAAAAGCTGGCTAGGTGCGGGCGGGTTACGGTCCCGGACGAGGAGGAGGCCGCAGTATACCGCAGGTACCATGACCTGTATGACCGGCTGTATGACCACATGAAACAGGATTTTAATGATTTGTATGAACTGTAGAGGTACGGTATCACGTTGGGTAAATAACAGTGAATACAGTACAGACAGCAGGTAGTACGCCGCACGTGCGGCTGGAACTATAAAGTAAGAAAAATAATAAAACACATGGAGGAATCATCATGATGAAAAAACGTTTTGCAGCAGCAGTCACAATTGCTTTAGCAGCCTTTTCCATATTTGGCTGCTCAAATAGCGCAAGCCAGAGCCCACAGACTACCCAGTCAGCCACTGCCGCAGCAGAAGGAAGCACCACAGAAGCAGCAGCCAGCGAAAAGGCTTCGTCCGGTGCAGATGCTTCTGCTGACAAGGGAGGAAAGACCTTCGGCGTTACATACTGGATTGAATCTGATTTCTTTAAAACCGTGGCAGATTCCATCACATCAGCAGCGGAAGCCGACGGCAACAAGACCGTTGTGGTGGACGCGCAGCAGGACAGCACTAAGCAAATTCAAATTATTGAGGATTTTATTGCCCAGGATGTGGACGCAGTTTTCCTGAACCCGGTTGACAGGGATGCCGTTGCACCGGCTCTCCAGAAATTAAAGGAGGCTGGAATCCCGGTTATCAACTTTGATTCATCTGTAGCCAACTTAGATCTGGTTGACGCTTATGTGGCAACTGATAACCTTCAGGCAGGCAAGCTCTGTGCAGAGGCAATGATTAAGGATTTCCCGGAAGGAGGACTCATTGCGGTTCTTAACTATCCGGCCAACAGTGCCTGCCTGGACAGAGAGAAAGGGTTCTTAGAAACCATCGAAGGCAAAGGCTTTGAGGTTGCAGCAACCTTTGATGCGGAAGGTACTGTTGAAAAGGGACAGAACATCACAAGCGACATTTTACAGGCGCATCCGGACATCGTAGCTATCTTCTCTATCAATGATCAGGCGGGAATGGGCGCATATGCAGCGTGCACGACTTCGGGTGCCAACGTATCCATTTACGGCGTGGACGGCGCTCCGGAGGCCAAGCAGGTAATTGCCAAGGAAGGCAGCATTTACAGGATGACAGCCGCGCAGTCCCCAATCAAGATCGGCACCAACTGCTATGATGTGGCCATGACCATCCTTTCCGGTGAGAAGCCCGCGCAGTTCCAGATTGATGTCCCCGCATTTACCATCGACAGCACCAACATCCAGGATTACCTGGGCGCGGGATGGCAGTAGGATACATCTTCAGGGTGTGCAGACAGCGGAATGAATACTCGAACAAATGAAGATAGAATAAAACAGTAATACCGGCAGGGGGCGGCGCACAATGCCGCCCCCTTCCAGGGGCGGGCCGCGCCACCGGGTCCGCACAGGTCCTTTACGGGGTGGAGTTTAATATGCATCGCACGTAAGCGTCCAAAAGACAGACGCTAAATGCTCATAGCAAAGGAGACGGGATATGGAACAGTTGCTGAGGATGGAAGATATCTGTAAATCTTTTTCTGAAGTAAGGGTATTAAACAAGATAAAGTTGGAACTGCGCCAGGGGGAAGTCCACGCCCTGCTGGGTGAGAACGGTGCTGGCAAATCCACCTTAATCAAGATACTGGGCGGCGCTTATACCAGGGATGGCGGAGAGATATATGTAAACGGACAGAAGGCGGATATCACCGATGTGGAGAGCGCCAAGAAATACGGAATTAGGATAATACACCAGGAACTTATGTTAATCTCCTATATGACCATAGCCGAGAACATTTTCCTGGGACAGGAACCCAGAACCAGGCTGGGAACCGTGGATACGGATAAGATGAATTCTGAGACAGCAAAATTCCTGGCTGAAATGGAGTTGTCGCTTAAGCCCACAGATCTGGTGGGAAAACTGAATATTGCACAGCAGCAGATGATAGAGATTATAAGGGCTATTTCCTTTGGGGCCAAGATTATTGTCATGGATGAGCCCACCTCATCCCTCACGGACACTGAGGTGGAAGTATTATTTAAGGCAATCCGCAAACTGAAGGAAAATGGCGTTGGCATCATTTATATCAGCCACAGAATGTCTGAATTAGACATTATTGCGGACCGGATAACAGTTATGCGTGACGGAGAATATGTGGACACCGTGGTGACGAAGGAGACAGACCATGACAAACTGGTTAGCCTGATGGTGGGGCGTTCCCTGGGAGACCTTTATGAGAAACATTACCACGCCACGGATGAAGTTGTACTAAAGATAGAGCATCTTTTGTCCGGCAGGGAAGTGAGGGATGTGACCTTTGACTTACATAAGGGAGAAGTGCTGGGCTTCTCCGGGTTGGTTGGATCCGGGCGTTCAGAAGCAATGAAATGCATCTTCGGCCTCAGGAAGAAAGAAAAGGGAAAAATTTATATTTCCGGGAAAGAGGCTAAGATTAACAGCGTCAGGGATGCCATGGGATATGGGATCGGGCTTGTGCCTGAGGACAGGAAAAAGGAAGGGATTTACGCAATCCAGGGAATCCGTTTCAATACCACCATTGAGGTGCTGAGAGAGTTTTTAAAGAACGGACGATATGACTGGGATAAGGAGCTGGCACTGACCAAGGAGTATGTGGACGATGTCATGCAGACCAAATACGCCGGGATGGAGCAGCCAATCGGAAGGCTCAGCGGAGGCAATCAGCAGAAGGTAATCATCAGCAGATGGCTTTTGGCAACCAAGAATATACTGATTCTGGATGAACCCACCAGAGGTATCGATGTAAAGACAAAATCAGATATTTACCACTTGATTGACAGGCTTACGGCACAGGGCTTATCCATCATTTTCATATCCTCTGAAATGCCGGAGCTGATTAACATGTGTGACAGGATCGTAGTCATGAACCAGGGGTATACAACCGGCGTCCTGGAACGGGAAGAGTTTTCACAGGAACGGATTATGTCATTAGCAACGATGGAATTATAAGGAGAGAGCAGCCATGAAGAACAGATTTGGACAAACAATGAAAAATACGGTCAAAATGAATTTTGGTATCCTTATGGGACTGGTTATCCTGTGTTTAGGCCTGACTGTCCTGACGGATAAGTTTGCAACAGTTACAAACTTTTTTAACGTGGTGCGTCAAATTACCATCAACCTATATCTGGCATGCGGCATGACCTTTGTCATCCTTTTGGGCGGCATCGACCTGTCTGTAGGCTCTGTCATCGCTGTTACCGGATGTGTCAGCGCGGGCATGATTACATGGGTAGGGCTTCCTGTTCCTGTGGGAATCCTCACCGGCATTCTGTGCGGTACCCTGGTAGGTGCGCTGAACGGGATCATCATTTCAAGAACAACCATACCGGCTTTCATTGTCACATTAGCCACCATGAATATCGGCAGGGGTATTGCCAGAATTTATACCCATGCCCAGACCATTGCAGTACTGGATGACCCTTATACTTTCTGGGGAATGGGCAGTATTCTGGGACTTCCGATCCAGCTGTACCTGATTATAGCGGTGGTGGTGCTCACATCCTTTATACTGAACAGGACCGGTCTCGGCAGACATATCTATGCGACAGGCGGCAACAAAATTGCATCTGAATATTCAGGTATCAATGTAAAAAGAGTTACATTCTTCGTGTTTGTACTCAGCGGATTTTTGGCTTCCCTGGCAGGCGTGCTGACCGTGGGAAGGACATTTACCGCTACCATGATTATGGGTGATGGAGCTGAGATGGACGCCATCGCTGCGGTTGTACTGGGCGGAACCAGCATGAGCGGCGGCAAAGGCAGCATTTCAGGTACGGTCATCGGTGTTATTGTAATCGGTATCCTGAAAAACGGCATGAACCTTCTGGGAATTGACTCCTCCTGGCAGTATGTGGTTCAGGGAATTGTAATACTCATAGCCGTATACATCGACTATATCAAGTCGGAAGGGTCCGCGTTATCTGCATTTAAGGCAATGGTCGGAAAGCGGGCGTAAAACGTATGAACAGTGGAAAAATAATCGAGACAGTATTAAGGGAAATCAACCGCAGTGTGTCAGGCGTCAGCCACGAAAGCCTGGAAGCGCTGGTGAACGCGGTGAACAGGGAGAAACGAATATTCTGTGACGGTGTGGGAAGAAGCAGGCTGAAGGCAGAAGGATTCGCTATGCGGCTAATACAGATGGGGTTTACGGCTCTCGTGGTTGGGGAAGCCACCACCCCGGCCATTACCAGGGATGACATCCTTCTCATCTGCAGTGCGTCAGGGGAGACTCCCATGCTGGTGGAACACGCGGCCAAGGCAAAAAAAGTGGGGGCGGCAATTATGCTAATTACCACCAGTGAAGCATCCTCGCTTGCAGTGCTCAGTGACTCCATGATAACTATTGATGCTTCCTCCAAAACCACACGGAGCGACGCGTCCGTGCAGCCTATGGGAAGCCTGTTTGAGCAGAGTACAGCCATCCTGCTGGATATCATTGTTCTGTGTCTGATGGAGAAGCATGGTATCAGCAGCGATGACATGTACCGGAATCACAGCAATCTGGAGTGATGATAGGAGGCCAGGATGGAAAAGAAAGTTAAGCTAGGGGCAGTGGCCTGGGGACTGCCAGGCGGCGGAATCTACGCCGCCAGGACAGCCAGGGCCGCAGGTCTGGATGGAATCCAGTTGGAGCTGGGAAGCTATGAGGCGGGATATCCGCTGGCCCAAAGGGAAGTTATGGAAGGGTATCTGGAGGATAAGGAGAGGTATGGCATAGAATATCCTGCCCTGGTGCTCAATGACGTGATGGTCAACGAATTCATCAACGGCAGGGATACGGAACACGGGCGGATTGCATATGACCAGATAGCCCTTGGGATTGAGACGGCAAAAAGGATGGGAATTGACAGAATCATGATTCCCAACTTTATTGAGAACCTGATTACATGCAGACGTCATGTGGAACATACCAGGGAGGCCCTTTCCTACGCCTGCAGGCTGGCGGCTCCGGAGGGGATACTGATTCTCACGGAGAATGCATTGGGCTGGAAGGAACAGGAGGAACTGCTGAGGGATATTGGGGCGGATAACCTTAAGGTCCATTTTGACACCCAGAATTTTAAGTTCAATTTCGATATGGACCAGTGTGAACAGCTGGAACACCTGTATCCCCTGATGGACAGCGTGCTTCACACAAAAGACGGAGAAGCCGGGCCGGGCGATCGGCTGCTGGGCCGGGGCAATACAGACTTTGAGGGACAGATGAGGTTCCTGAAGGAACATGGATTTGAAGGTTGGATTGTCATTGAGAATTATTACAATCTGTCGCCGCTGAGGAAACTTGCGCCTGAAGGCAGGCAGATGGAGCTGCTGAGGCGGGATATGGAATCTATTAGCGGATGGTTTGTGTGACCGGATAAATAGAAAGATAATAACAGATATAATAGTGCAGGATGTTTTCCGCATCATGTTTGAAAGCTGTTTCAAGTACTTTCTTTTTGCATCAAATTTTGAAAAAGCAGATGAGATGCATTTCAAGGAGATATTCAAAGGATACATTGCATTACAGGTTTATCACCAGTGCGGTTCTGTAACCAACACAATCCGTATGCTGGGTTATCCAACCAGGAGGGCACTCTATACATGGATCGAAAACGAGGGTGTTCAAAAGCCGCCACGAAAAGCATTGGATAATACCAATACAGCGGCACATCCCCGCAACCCTCCCATTGAAGTTAAAATGGATGCGTTCCACCGTTGCTTTGAGCTTGGAGAAAGTATAAAATGTGTGTCAGAGGAGATCGGCTACAGCCGGGCAAGCATCTATGCCTGGCGAAAAAAATATCTCCAGGGAGGTATGGTTGCACTGAGGAACGACAAAAACATAAAACCCGGCGCTCTTACGGAGGGCATACTGGATCCCCCTAATGCTGAAATGCAACAACTGCTTGCCCGGATGGATGGCATGCAGATGGAAATCGATATATTAAAGGAAACCATCAATGTGTTAAAAAAAGACCCCGGCATCAACACGGAAAGTGGTACGCAGGATCATGGCAGAAGAAGGGCTTGTAGTTCTGGTTAAGAGCAGGCGGAAATACAACTCTTACCAGGGGGAACTCTCCCCCTCTGTGCCAAATACGGTAAACAGGGATTTCCATTCGGAAAAGCCGAATGAGAAATGGCTTACTGACATCACGGAGTTTGCCATCCCCGCAGGTAAGGTCTATCTCTCCCCGGTTGTGGACTGTTTTGATGGGATGCTGCCCTGGTGAATGACATGCCGGATGGCGCGATCTCACAGTTAGGGGAGGAAGATCATCCCATAATCCATTCTGACAGGGGATGCCATTACCGCTGGCCTGGCTGGATCAGCCGTATGGAGAAAGCCGGGTTGGAGCGCTCCATGTCCCCAAAAAGATGCTCCCCTTACAATTCCGCCTGTGATGGGCTGTTTGGCCGCCTGAAAAACGGGATGTTTTACAACCGGGACTGGACAGGAGTAAGCATCCAGGAATTCGCGGAGAACACCTTTTTGAATTGTTTTGTTAGTTTCTGATTGACTTTTTATTAGCAGGCTCTCATATTTCTTTTTTTTCCACGTATTCAGTATGGAAACGCAGAGGAACGATAGGCCCAGCCTTTGCACTCTTCATTTAATCGAATTTAAGGAACTCTTTTTCGGAGGACATCTCATTTTTTTAATTGTTGTTTTTCACCGGATAGCTCATTTTTTCATTTTTGCCGACACTTCCATTCGAACAAAAGGAAATTAAATTTTTCATAAATCATCAAAAATAACGCAGAACCAAAAAATCTTTTATTTTCCTCATATAACCTTGCGATTGGGTAAAAAATAAGACATCCTGAATACAAAATTCAGAATGTCATGGTTTTCTCGGACCAATATGATAATAGATCATTTTTCCAGACAAAAACGCTTCGTTCCATTTTCCGTACACACCACGCGAAAATTAAATAACTTCCCATCTGTCCAGAATTCTATTACATCAAGGATCTGGACCTATGTCAATACTTTGGACACAAAAAGTTGAAAGTTTATGCTGATTTTTCTAATTCCTCATCCTCCTTTTGCTGCGGTGTCATATAACCGATGGCACTATGAATCCTTTTTCGGTTATACCAGCCCTCTATATACTCAAAGATTGCCCTACGGGCTTCTTGGGAATCCTGATATGTATGAAGATATATCTCTTCCTTCTTTAACACGGAATGGAAGGATTCTATACAGGCGTTGTCATAGGGATTTCCTTTACGGCTAAATGAATGGAGTATCCCTTTGCTGCTCAGGTATACCTCAAATGCCTGGCTCGTGTATTGGCTTCCCAGATCGCTGTGGAGAAGGATCCCCTGTGCGTTTCTGACATTCAGGCAGGCATTCTTTACCGCTTCTGCTGCCAGTTCTGTTGTCATGGATGTGCCATAGGCATATCCGATAATCTTGCGGCTGCACAAATCCATCACGGAGGCCAGATAAGTCCACCCCTCTTTCAGCACATGAATGTAGGTAATATCAGTACACCATTTCTGATTGATGGTTCTTGCCGTGAAATCACGTTTCAAGATATTTGCTTTATCATCCGGGATGGCTCCATGGTTTGCATGGTGGTTATATTTTTTTACTACGACAGACCTTAGTCCCTGTTGTTCCATGTGCCTTTGAACACGCTTTACGCTGCACAGCGTTCCATTGTTGTTGAGGGTGCGGCAGATCTTGACAGCGCCATACCTCTGCCGGGATTCGTCATAAGCCTGCTTTACCTTCCTGCCGAATTCCTCATACTCCTCCTGCCTGTTTGAGGGTACACGAACCAGAGCCTTGTAATAGGTACTCCTGGGGAATTTCAGGGCACTGCAAAGCTGGGACACTGTGTAATGGTTTAAATGGTTCTGGATAAAAGTCACAATTTCGGCTATTGTTCTTTTGCGAATATGGCGGTCGCTTTTTTTAATATTTCATTCTCAATCTTAAGACGCTGGATTTCTTTCTGGAGAGCCTTATACTCTTTGAGTGTGACTGTTTCCTCCTCCGATACTTTAATGGGAGAGAGCTGCTTAACCCAGTTGCTAAGTGTGCTCCGATTTACGCCATATTCACGTTCCAGTTGTGGATACGAGGTTCCTCCGGCATTATACAGCTCGACGATCTGCTGCTTAAATTCCGGAGTATACGATTTTTGATTTTTCGCCATGTTGAACATCTCCTTTGCTCTTTCATTTCATAGTATAGGTCGTTCAACTTTTTCTGTCCACACTTATATACTAACACCACGTTTTTAAGATAATCAATGACAGCCCAGCCAACCTCCTCCGGCAATGGCAGCAAAAGGGCTTTCTGCGTTTTATGCCGGATGATTGATATTTGTTTTTTGGTCCAGTCGATATCATGCAGCTTCAGGTTTCTGATGTCACCAATCCGGAGTCCAAGCCGGGCCGCAAGCAGCACCATCGCGTAACTCCTTTTCCCGGCCGGGCTGATTCTTTCCGCGGAGTCCTCTATCTTTTTTATCTCATCCTGCCCCCATACAGTAGGGAAAGCCATCCTTCCCTGTATGGACGCTTTAGGAAGGCGCTCCGCCAGAGGGACGCGGATATATCCCTGGAGATAAAGATGTCTGTAATACCTGCGCAATGTACAGAGCTTTGTTTCAATCCCTTTAGGGCTTAGCCCGTAAAAGCTTTTGATGAACTCGTCGTTATCCCGGACACTTATTTTATCCGGGGTATGGATACCCCTGGCATCCAGGAACAGTAAAAGATCATGGATGATCATCCGCGAGCGTGTGACATAGCCGTATGACAGGCCCTCTTTTATGACGGCCTCAAAAAACCCTTCTGTACATTGACGGAATGGCCCTGGCCAGACGATTTCACCAAAAAAATCATTCCGTCTGTGGATAATGCCAAAGTTGTGGTATTCTGCAAGCATCCGCATGCACCTGAAATACGTTTCTTCCTTCCGGGAGTGTTCATCTGTGGAAACGAGCCCTCCCCTTTCCGTGAACCTGGCAATGAGAAAATCAGCGCCAAGCGACTGGCTGTAACTGCTGTTACCTGCAAACACAGTAAATTCTGCCAGTACTTTTCTGTAGCGCTCCAAAGTCAGTTCATTGTTCCAGACTTCCATGAGTTTCTGTTCGAGATTTAAACACAGGGCTGCAACACTGATATCATTCTGCATACATTTTCCTCCTTCGCATGCAACTAAAAAATAAGGTACAATACCAGTATGTCATAGATATCATGGAAATGCCGCAACAGGGGCAGCGAATTAATGTAAAGTTTTTTTGGCAAACAGATGATGGATTGGAGGAATTTTCGTTTGACTTGTCATAATTACTTACTTGTCATTATGGATGTAATGTAAAGCTTTACATTACATCCACTGTCTCCTTACCGAAGGTGGGTTTTCTGATGATGGTGTCTGGCGCAAGGTCACATATTTCAATTATTCCTACCTCCGTAAATCCTTTCAGACTGTTTTGTTAAATAAACTGGAAAAACGCATCGGTCCCTCTTTTAAAAAGATGAAAGCCGCCGTTTACCATAGGGACAGAAATGGATTCTACGTTTATGCCATGCCCAATCTCTGCGACCCAAAATCCATTATTAAATATGTCAGCCGTTATCTTGGCCGCCCTGTCATTGCTCTTTCCAGGATTGATTCCTACAATGGGGAGATGGTGACTTTCCATTACAATAAGCATGAAGACAACTCTTTTGTGCAAAAGACTCTTCCTGCCATTGATTTCATTAAGCTGCTCATTCTGCATATACCTGAAAAAAACTTCAAGATGACCCGGTACTATGGACTTTATGCCAGACACCGGGAGATTGACAACCAGCTCCATAAAGCAGTCCCAAAATCCAAACACAGGATTCTCCTCGATTTCAACACCTGGCGTAAGCTTTTCCTTCTTACCATGGGGTACGACCCCCTGCAATGCCCAAACTGCAGACATGAAATGGTCTTTCTAGAGCTGTACCATAAACATGAACGGGTTCCTCTGGATGAATTATACAAAAGGACAAGGCATGGCCTTTATCCCCGGTCCCGCTCTGCTTGACTTTCTCTCCCATCTGCTTCATACTACATTTATTACAGATGGGAGGCAGTTGAAGATGAATCAAAGATATGTGGATGAACTCAGACAAAAATACATCAAAAATCCTCCAGAAGGAATGACACCCAAACTGGTCAAGGACATGACCGATTCTGATTTATTGGATATGCATTACTTTTTAACTGAAGATGACGACCTCGACGATGATGGATGGGAAGAAGGGTTCTATATCGACCTGTTCTAAATCACCGTCTGTTTTCTATGCCCTGCTTCGGCAGAACTATTGGTTTACATAATTCAAGTTCGGTGAGGACTTTCCTATCATATAAAAAACCCCAGGAGCTGCGAACTCTCACGCTCCCGGGGCCACCTCCTTGAAAATATAATATCCTTACCCAGGCAGCCAGTAGAGCGGCTGCGGCACCCGTCCTGAGTCTTGACAGGAGGGGATGCTTATGAGTACATATGAGGAATTGCAGTTAATTACATCCGTGGCATTACTAATCGTTGCAATCCTAACTTACACACATAAGAAATAGCCGCCCTGCTCCTGACAAAGTAGACGGCTATTCTTAGCTTAATATCGCGCCAGGACGGGGAGCCTTGACCTCCCTTACTGGCTGTCTTGTTAAGTATATTATATCAAATATACCGAAATTGTCAAATGTGAAAAGCGGCCCTGTTACCGGCAGGAACCGCCCTCACATAGATTTTCTCTTACCGAACGAATCCAGGAAGATATAACCAACTAATCACACTTGGATTATATCATTCCTGGGACGTCCTGACAAGAGGGCGTATTTATTTTACCCAAAATCAGAAAGGAATGATATCATGCCAAAACGAAAGAAACATCCCAGGCTCCCCAATGGCTACGGCTCCATCCGCTACCTCGGCAAGAGCCGGAAGAACCCATATGCAGTCCACCCGCCAGCAGACATTGATGGGAACCGTCCCCCGGCCCTCTGCTACGTGGATGACTGGATGAAGGGTTTCATCGTCCTCACATCCTACAAGGCCGGCACCTATACCCCCGGCATGGAGGCCACGCTGCTGCTCCCGGATGATACCAACCAACTTGATAAGCTGACCGGGAAGCTCCTGGCAGATTACAACCGCGTCAAGGGAATCGAACCGGATGAGCCGGAAAAGACCTTCTCAGAGGTCTATGAAGCCTTCTATGCCGATAAATTTTTCGAAGGCAATAATACTCCGCCTCAACCAAATATTCAATCAAGGCCGCGTACAAAAACTGTACATCCCTCTATGATAAAATATTTAACTCCCTACGCGCAAAAGACCTGCAGGATAACCTGGATGCGTGTAATCTAAAATATGCCAGCCTGGAACTTATCAGGAATCTGTACAGGCAGATGTATAAATACGCTGACAGTCAGGGATGGTGCGACAAGGACTATAGCCAGTATGTTAAAATCAAAAGGGATGACGATGATGAACATGGTGTGCCATTCTCAGATACAGACCTGAAAATCTTGTGGGATAACAAAGCAGACGAAACTGCAGAGATGCTTCTCATCATGTGCTATTCCGGATGGCGTATATCAGAATACATTAGCCTTGAAGTAAATATGGAAAAAAAGTATTTTATGGGCGGAATAAAAACGGAAGCCGGTAAAGGACGTATTGTACCAATTCATTCCGGTATTCTCCCTTTAGTTGAACACCGGGTGAGCAAGTATGGAAAGCTTCTCCCGTGCAGCGACAAAGATTTCAGAAACCAAATGGATGAACTGCTAAACCAACTGGGAATCCCAGGTGACCCCAAACATACACCACATGACTGTCGATATCCAAACCCAAAAAATATCCAAACCTTTTTCTGAATCTTCCGGATTTACAGGCCATACAAAACAGAAAAGGTTTGGATATTTTTTGATATGATTTATCTATCACCCAAAGATAGGAGGATCATATTTATGAGTTTTGAGAACCTAAAAAACAACTATAGCAAACTTTTGGAGTTTCTGGAGAAGGAAAAGTACTCTGCTACAGTCATCAGGTGTGTTTCCAGAGAAATAAAAAACATACTTGAAAATGCCCAGGCAAATCAGTGGGAAACTTACAAGAACATCTACCATGCGTATGAACATCATGGACTGTCAAAAGATGTTCTCCGTAGCAGACGCCATATCCTGCGGATGATCGAACGTTACGATGTCAGAGGTGAATTTCCGGACAGGCTTCGTAGAAGCTATGCATTTGAAAGCGATGCATATGAGTGCCTCCCGGATGAATTCAAAAACCTCATCAAGTTTTACCGTAGTTATGAGGGGAAACGTGGAAAAAAAGAAACTACCATTTACCACGAAGCTTTGAATGCTGTCTCTTTTCTATGTTTCCAGCAGCAGCGCGGATGCCGCAGACTGGATGACATCACCGAAAAAGATGTGCTCGCATTTTTCCTCTCCGACGACGGCAGCCTGGCCAGAGGATGTTCCTATAAGAAGAATATATCTGCTGTGTTCAAGGCCGGCCTGCTTTGGGAAAATGCCCCATGCAGCCGAATCCTTTCCTTCCTGCCACAGCTGCGGGAGAGCCGCAAGACCATCCAGTATCTGACAGACGAAGAAGCTGGAAAGATCCGCTATGCTCTGTATGACATGGAAAACCCACTCTCCCTGCGTGACAGGGCCATTGGCATTCTTCTCCTTTATACCGGCCTGCGCGGCTGCGACATTGCAGGCATGCAGATTGATTTTATTGACTGGGACAAGGAGCTTCTGCGCTTTCCCCAGCAGAAGACGGGAGTGCTGATAGAACTGCCCCTCAGCCCAGCAGTGGGCAATGCCATCTTTGATTACATGGATTCCGGTCGTCCCTGCTGTGCTGACGGGCATGTTTTCATTTCTGAAGTACAGCCTTACCGCCGCCTTGCCAGCCAATCGGTTGCAAACATCGCCCTCCGTATATACAAGGAAGCCGATGTACGACAAAACCCAGGTGACCGCAGAGGGACGCACATTTTCCGCCACCGGGCGGCATCGCATATGCTGGAATCCGGAATCCCCCGGCCAGTCATCAGCAGAACCCTCGGGCATACTGCGCCGGATTCCCTGGAACCCTATCTGATGGCGGATTTCAGGCATCTGAAAGAATGCTCTCTGGATGTTGGACAGTTTCCTGTCCCGGAGGAGGTGCTTGCGATATGAGGGAATATGAATCCTGTTTCGCGCTGCTTATCCGGGATTTCATTGCATACCGCAAGGCATCTGGCCGCTGGAACGAAGCATCCTATGGGCCTAACCTCCGTGTTTTTGACCGATTTTGTGCCATGAATTATCCGGATTCAGTCCACCTGACGCAGGAGATGGTGGACAGATGGTGCAGACAGCGTGACAGTGAAACAAACAATTCCTGCAGGTCACGGATATATGTCGTCTACAGTTTTATAAAATACCTTAGGTAATTGCGAAACACATTCCTAAAACTTGCGTAAAAGAGATAAACGTTCTATCTTACAGATATTTTAATGCAGAAAATAAAAAACACTTGATTATGGGCACAACAAATAAGCCTCATCTAGCTATGAAGTTGGTAAGTCCTATGCAATAAGAGGTTTCAGACTGCGAATATATTCATGATGTTTAATTTTATCTGCAAGCACTACGGTTATCAGTTGCGTAATGCCTGCAAGTATTAAATCGGCGTGCAACGTGTTTTCGTTTTGTGTACGACGACCTGCTAGGCAGAGGTTTGCTTTGATATGATTGATGTCCCGCTCTACGACAGTTCGAATTTTATAGGTGCTATCCCATTCTTTAGTGCCACGGATAGTGCCAGGAAATGCACGCAGATCCTTTTCTGGATAAATGTAAATCATTCTTCCACAAGGGGATGTGGTACAAGGGTTGTCACATTGACAACGGCGGTGATATTTTCCATCTTCACATTTTATATATTTCATTTTCGGGCAGACAAACTTGAAAGTTGGAAGTCCACAGCGAAGATGAGAAGTATTTCCTTCAGGTTTCATTGGAAGTGAGGGATCATGTGGACAGCAAGGGATGCCATTGTCATTGATCGTGTAGTCTATGTTCTCTAAATGAGAGCGTGAATTAAGTGGGATATATGCTTTTGAAAAATGCTTATCAATACCAAAGGTATCACCAGAAAGTAATTCTTTGTATAACTGAACAGAGTCGAAAGCGGCATCGCCCAGAAAAACTTTGGGATTGATCAGTGGGTGCTTTGCAAAAAAATCTTTCAAGGTTGGAACAAGAAGTTTTGAGTCATGGACAGATTTATCTTCATCGGGAGAATCCGTTTTCTTTTCTACGACAATATCAGGATGCGATACTATGAAATCCTTGTTGTAAAAGGAAATATGGCGAATAATTCCAAGTCCGTTGGTGACAATGCCAAACTTGAAAACATAACAAAAATGTCCATTGATGTAAAGCTGTTTGATTTCAGGATTAGCAGAAGCATGAGAAGGCATAGCACCATACGCAGCTTTATAAGGATCATATGATTTATCATAGCCCTTGGATTTGGCATAAGCCTTAAGCTGCTTGATAATCCGGTTTGCGTATTTCGGATTATTTTCAGTGACAAAAGCTTCAATTCCAGAAGAATCAAAAATGGTCATATCAGCTTTGGCGGAATCAATAGCCTGACAGATTGGTTCCGTAAGATCCACAAGATGCTCGAACACGGACTGTAGATCATCTAAGAAATCCTGTTTAAATCGAGTGATTTTAGAGGCATCAGGAACTTTATCAAAACCGCAGAAATCACGAAGCGGTTTGGAGTATGCAAGGAAGACCAACAAGAGTTGGTCAGTAGGAATAGAAAAAATACGTTGAATAATCAAGGCCCATAAAAAGGCTTGCAAAGAGTATTTACGGGTTCTGCCCGTTGATGCATAAAAATGGTTTCTAAAGGAAATCGGAATAATTTCATCAATGTCGATATGAGTTTCTAATAGAGAGAGAAACGCAGGTTTGTCATTATCAAGTTTTTCTTGGCAATCTGTAAAAATTTCTGCCAAAGAAAGCTGTTTATATGGTATCATAGGTATCAGAATAACTCCTTTCTTGGGTGATGGTTTTTAGTTTTTAGTCAACTCTATTATACCATATCCAGTGAGGGGTTATTTGTTTTTCATAACAGAAAAATGCCGTATTCATGCGGCTTGTGGCGTTTCGCAAACGCCTATAAATTATAGAATGAAAGGGAGTAGTTGAGTATTACGGAAGTAGTTAATATCAGTGAATACAAGTTGAAATCCCCGTATAATAGGGAACGGCTTTTGAAAATATATAGCGAAAGTGTAAAATATGGGTTAATAGCATTACCCGAAAAGGATTGGCTTGCCCTCGTAAAACGTGATATAATCAAACCAGATACAATGTTGTCACAAATAACTATGCTAAAAAAGGAAGCCGTTTTAAAGGTACATCGTTATAAAATCAGTACTCTTACAGATGGACGTGTAGGGACCTATATTCCTGATGATAGTAAGGCCAATCATCGTAGAAATGTTAAAGCTTCTACTTATGATGTGATGATTGAGCAACTGTTTGATTTTTACTATCCAGAAGGGTATGCCGATGAAGAAACTGACAAGAATAATCTTCGTCTATGCGACATCTTTGATAACTGGCTTGATTACAAGTGTAAGAAGAACGGCAATAAGGAGGAAACAAAAAAGCAGAATAGAAAGAGCTATAGTAAGTATGTTGTGGGAAGGAAAATTGCCACGATGCCTTTAAAAGATATCACGACTATTGATATTGAGGAATGGGCTATCGACATTCTAACTGAATATCATATGACTGCCAAAACATTCAACACTCATAAGATAGTGGTTATGAACGCTTTAGTTTATGCACACGACTTTACAACTTTTATAAATGCCAGCACTGTTGCCGAATTAACTGTTTTAAAGCTTTCATAACAACACTGGATTTTATGCTGGTTTCGATATTTCTCACGAAAGTGGTATAAAATACCTGCTGCCGGATTTGCTCACTAAGGGCAAACCGAAATTCCTGCACACTTTCTGTACGGTACTTTGAAAATGATTCTTCCTGATATGGCAGTATCTTCATGGCACAATACGAGATGTTGATCAGGTTAACCAACATTTCGATTCCCTTCCGACTGCGTAACATATAGCTGCATAACGACCAGAACGTTTTCTGTTCATAATAACTCACCTCGATATTCCAGCGAAATGTGTAACACAATAATGGGATGAACTGCATACGCTCACTCCCGGTCTGGTTTAGCGGCGCCTTTTCCTGCCATGCGCAGAATATCTGCATCTGCTCTGGAAAAATCGTACTGAAAAACAGGCGTCTGGAGCCGCCGGTTTTCTCTGTAGAAGTTACATAGGCGAGAACCTCCCTTTGCCCGAAGATATTGGTAAGGACCCGGCGTACACCCATGTAGTAATCCCCTATCTTTTCAGCAGAAAGAGTGAAGTCCTCTTTAATAGAAAGGCGTTCCCCATGCTTTGCGGGCCTGCCTCTTCTGCCGGTTGGCTGTGGGGCAAGGTCATAAATAACAGAGTCAGTCCTGGCATTACAGATCAAATCCAGATTTGGATATTCGTCAACAATACAGGCGAGATTTTTCTTGGCGTACCAGCTGTCACAAAGGATTATGACATTCTTCTGAGAAGCAAAAGAGGGCATGACCTGACGCACCATGGCTGCGGCAAGCTCCAGTTTCGATTGTTTTTTCTGCCGCATGCGGTAACCGAGAGGGACCGCCAGATAAGCAATCCGGCGGTTGCTCCATATGGGGACACAAAGCATGAGGCTGACAAAGCAATGGCCGTTCAGATAGTTGGAGCCATTGTGTGCTGCATGGTCAAAAAGTTTTGAAACATCTTCAAATTTCCTGCCAAATTTAGAAATCATGGTATCATCAATGCAGAAGAAGACCGGCTGTGACTTCAGGGAGTCAGGAATGAGTTTTAAAGCCAGGGATGCCGTTACATTCATGAATCTGGAATAGTCTGCTTTGGAGTAGGAACAGGCATAATAAAAAGCAGTCAGTGATTTTTGGGTGATGCCAGACAAAAAATGTCGGTAGAGGGAACGGATGGAATCCGCCGACTCCATGGCAAGTATGGATAAAGCCAGTAGGAATAAAGTCTCCGCGGTAGGGGAAGAAAACGTTTTAAAATAGATGGAAAAATATTGATGAAGTCTACCAATCAGGTTCTTTTCGTTGTATAATGAGTTTATCGTACAGGGTCACTTTCCTTTGTATATTTTGTTGGCAAACTAATTATACACCAAAGTGTCCTGTACGATATTTTTTTCTTAAAAAGTTGTAAAGTCGTATTCATCTAATTTAGATAGAAAGAAACCTCTATTTGGATTAGTAGAAACCTGCTTTGATGGAATGAGTTATAAAGACCTTAAAGATTCTGTTGTATTAGAAATGAAACGAATATCAGACATATTATCACAATGGCTCGAAACACAATCTTTGAGTATAAAACCACTTTAAAGCCAGTTACGCAATAGAACGTTGTTTTTAAGGGCAGACATATAAAACCCTTACCTCGTCATTTCAACGCCCGCAAATCCGCATAAATCAAGGACAAAACAACTCCTACTGCGTAACAAACCTCATAATAAATTGAGGGCGAAAGCAGTTTACTGATTTCGTCCTCTTGACTGCCCAAAAGCAAAGGCGGGAAAAGCTGTCAAGGGCGCGTAGCGCGAAGTTTACCCTTGACAGCTTTTCCTGTCTTTGCTACTTCCTAACGGTCGAATCGGAATTTCAATATAGCTTCAACCAGTTTTGCCTTTAGCCTGTCCTGCGTGTCGTCATTGATATGTCCCTTATACATAGACAGATACTTGATGTATCCTGTGTAATACCGTAATACTGCGTCTATTGCTTCCGGCTCTCCGGCAACCGCTTTTTTGATTACTTCAAAAGGTATCAGCTTCTTGTTTCTCATGTTCCAGTTTCTCCCATTCTTTTCGTAGCTGTTTCAGTGCAACATTTCTTCTGCTGTTTATCGTGCTTCTGCAACGTCCGTACAGTTTGCCGATTGCTTCGTCACGATAGCCGACAAAGTAATAAAGCAACAGGACTTCCCGCCTTAATTCCGGCAATCTTGACAATGCGATTGCTAACCGTTCATTATCAACTATCACTTCCTTTCCCAACACAAGAAATGCAGTCGGTTTCTCCCGCTTTTCAAAGTAACTATCCATAGCAGACGGTTCAAAGTATCTTTCCGACATCAAATAGTCAAGGGATATTTCCCTTACTTCTTTCCGCTTCAAATCACGCCAAGCATTGATGGCTTCATGGTGCAGGACAATCTTACAAAAAGCATTGAATGCATATTCAATATGTTCCATAAACTGTTCAGAATATCTCATTTTCTCTCACCCCCTTTCTTCCCAGTAGGGGGCTATTACAACAAGAACCCATACAGAATTTATCCGCATAGGCCCTTGGGTAATATGAGTTATTAAGACATACTAAATGATATGTGTATTCATACTCATAGGCAGAATATCCCGCTTCACAAGACAGGATTTTTTTAATGGTTCACCATAGCCAATACTACCCATGATACAAAAAACAGACATAGCAGTACCTCACATACCGCCATATCCATGAAAGCTATAATGCCACATAAAAACGGCGGCTTTGATTGTTATTTCAAAACCGCCGTTTAGCCGCTTGTATTCTGTTTTGGCGCATGATGATTTTGCCGCCACACAACGTTTTTTTTATTAACCGCCGGACGGCACAAAAATCTGCTGTTTATGCGTAATGGTAGTTTTCTCTGTTCTGGTTAAGAAAAACCAGTGCTACAATCATGGTGATTAGTTCCGCTATCGGAACGGCAAGCCATACACCCGTTACGCCCAAAAGATAAGGCAATGTAAGCAACAACACTGTAATCAATCCAAAAGTCCGCAGGAATGACAAAATCGCTGACAGCTTCCCATTTGATAACGCTGTAAATGTGGCTGAGGTAAAAATATTCAGTCCACAAAACAGGAAACTAAAGGGAAAAATCAAAAATCCGTTTCGTGCAATTTCATAAACAGACGTTCCCTTTTCAGCAAAGATACTAACCAATGGCGAACCAAAAATAAAGGCTACCGAAAAAACAGAAATAGAAACAAAGATAATGAACCGCATACAAATAGAGAATACATTCTTTAGCTGTTTTTCGTCCTGCTTCCCATAGTTATAGCTGATGACAGGAGCTACTCCCATAGAAAAACCTATGTAAAGGGCACTCAACAGAAACTGTGTGTATATGATAATTGTAATTGCCGCAACGCCATTTTCCCCAAGCAGTTTCATCATAATCCAGTTAAAAAGAAATGTTGTCACCGCTGTTGCCGCCTGACTTACCATTTCCGAAAAGCCATTTGTACAGCTTTCTGCCAATACGGAAAAATCTATGACGGGCTTCCTAAAATGCAGATGGTTTTTCTTTGTGGAAAAAAACAGCAACCCTATTACCGCCGGTATCATGTAGCCAATGCCTGTGCCAAATGCCGCTCCCTTAATTCCCATTTGCAATGGCACCATAAAAATATAGTCCAGTAAAATATTTGCGATTCCCGCACTTACACCAAGCACCATACCCATTCCGGGACGTCCTGCTGTGACGATTAGATTTTGGAAAAGCACTTGCAGAATGCTTGCAGGCGTAAATAACAGCAGGACGAAAAGATATTCCTTGCAGTATGGAAACAGAATACCGCTTGCTCCAAGCCCCCAAACAATCCTGTCAATAAAAGCAGTTCCCACAACAGCAATCAGCACACCTAAAAAGACTCCCGCAGAGATAATCAGCGTAAAATCCTGTGCCGCTTTTTGTTGCTCCCCCGCGCCCATTTTGCGGGCTACAATCGCGCTTCCTCCTGTGGCAAGCATTGTTCCAAGACCGACAATCAGATTGATAATGGGGCAGACAATATTCAATGCTGAAAGTGCATTTGTATCCACAAATCGTGCTACGAAAATTGTATCAACAACTGTATATAAGCCCATGAATATCATCATTAAAATGGTTGGAAAAGCAAATTTCAGCAATGATTTTATGGTAAAGTCTTGTGATAGTGGATTCAAGTCATTCATTTTCTTTTTCCTCTGCTTTTTCTTTTTGTAAAACAAACCGTTGTGTCGGATAGCCAAATTCAACCAATAATTCAGCTTCAGCAAAACCAAGGCTCCCCCATATCTCCCGATAGCCGGTATCTGCTTTGTCACCCTCACGAAAAGTCGTGACGCTAATCTGTGAGGCACACGCAAGTTCATACAATGCCTTTTCACAAAATGCTTTCGCTATCCCTCTTTTCCGATACTGTGGGTGTACCCCAAAAAAATCAATGCTTCCCGTCACTTCATGAAATGCCATAATCGCAATTGCCGTATCTGTGTCTTTCAAAATCAATGCCCGCTTATTTTTGATATACTCCTGCAACTGTTCAAGGTATTGCTTTTCGTCCAAGTGAGGGAAACCGTCAATGACAAGATGAACCAGTTCTATCCATTTAGGTATATCTTCCTGTGTTGCAAAAACGATTTTATCCTGCCATTCTTTTTCGTCCAAATTTGTAGGGTTCTCATTCAAAACATATCTTAGCTGCAATGGATAAAATTCTTCTTCCTCCCGGTATTGGTTGGGAGATTTTTTATACATAGCCTTAAAAATATCCGTAAAAGACTGTTGACTTTCATATCCGGCAGAAAGCGCAATTTCGAGGATTGGTCTGTCAGACAGGACAAGCAGCTTTGCGGCTTCGGTCAACTGGCGGCGTTGTACATAATCATGGATTGTAAGCCCTACCGTACCTGTGAACATTCGGTGTAAGTGATACTTTGAATAGTGTACAGCTTTCGCCACTGTTTCCAAATCCAGTTTTTCTTGCAAATGGGTTTCGATGTAGTCGATTACCGCCATTATATTTTTGATGTTTCCCGGCATTGCAGCTTCCTCCTTTCTCCCTGCATTATAGCAGGATATATCATTCTGCTTTTCATAAATCTTGCGGTTTTGCAGACGAGTATTTACCAGTATACAATAGTCCGCTCTGATAGGAAAGATTTTTTGACAATTTCTTTTGGTACATTGGCATTTTCAAAACTTCCCCGTATTAAGGAACAAGGAAAACTTTTTTGAAGAATTTCTCTCAAAACTTCGTCATTTCTGCCCTGTGCGGTGTTGTAGGTAGTGAGAGGATTTTCAAGAGGGTTTGGGATACTTCCCAACAAGTGACAGCAACAGCATTGTGAACCAAAAAGCAGTCCTTTCCAAATATGCGGCGGACAACGGCTTTTCCAGTCCTGTTTTCTTCATTGACGACGGTGTATCGGGAGTAACGTTTGACAGACCAAATTTTAACCGCATGATTGCAGAGATTGAAGCCGGAAATGTGGCGACAGTCATAGTTAAGGATATGTCAAGATTAGGGCGCGATTATCTGAAAGTTGGCTACTATACGGAAATCTTTTTCGTGGAGCGTGACGTGCGCTATATCGCAATCAATGACGGTGTGGACAGCGCAAAGGGGGATAACGATTTTACCCCGTTCCGTAATCTGTTTAACGATTTTTACGCAAAGGACACAAGCAAAAAGGTACGGGCAATCAAACGGGCGCAGGGCATGGCAGGGGAACACCTGACAAAGCCGCCCTACGGCTATATCGTAAGCCCTACTGACAAGAAACAATGGATTGTGGACGAAGAAGCCGCCGCTGTGGTGAAGCGGATTTTTGATTTGTGTATCAACGGAAAAGGACCTATGCAGATAGCAAAAATCCTCAAAGCAGATAACGTGCTGATTGCGAAAGCGTATTACGCAAAGAAAAAGGGGAAAGCACTCCCCGATAATCCGTATAACTGGAAAGACAGTTCGATAGTCGGCATTTTGGAGCGTATGGACTATTGCGGGCATACGGTAAACTTCAAAAGCTATTCCAAATCCCACAAGCTGAAAAAGCGGATTCCAACTACAAAGGAACAGCAGGCTGTTTTCTATAACACCCATGAAGCGATTGTAGAGGACGCCGTATTTGAACGGGTGCAGGAACTTAGGGCAAACAAACGCCGCCCCACAAAGGCAGAACGGCAGGGCTTGTTCTCCGGCTTGGTGTACTGTGCGGACTGTGGTAGTAAATTACATTTCGCTACCTGCAAAAGTTTCAACGGCTCACAAGACCATTACCGCTGTGCAAAATACAAAAGCAATACGGGAAGCTGTACGGCGCACTTTATCCGCGAGGAAGTCTTGAAGCAGATAGTATGGGGCAGGATATTTGACGTGACCGCGCTTTTCTTTGATGACATCATGGCTTTCCGGGAAATGATGTATCAGCAACGCTCCGTTGAAACAGAAAAGGAAATGAAACGCAAAAAACGTGAAGTCGGACAGGCGCAAAAGCGGATAGTAGAACTTGACCGAATCTTCAAGCGGATTTATGAGGACGACATAAGGGGCGCAATCAGCCACGAAAGATTTTTGAAGCTTTCCGCAGAGTATGAAGCGGAACAGCGGGAAATGGAAGAAAGGGTCAAGTCCGAACAGCAGGAAGTTGATACCTACGAACAGAACAAAAGCGACTTTGACAGCTTTTCCGCAATTATCCGCAAGTATGTGGGGATAAAGGAACTCACACCCACAATCGTCAATGAATTTATCAAGAAAATCATAGTCCATGCGCCGGAAAAGGTGGACGGGAAACGGGTACAGAAAGTAGATATTGTTTTCAATTTTGTCGGGGAAATCAATTTCCTTTCTGCTACGCCACCGAAATGTCAAGGCGCTTAGGAACGTGAAAAGACGGTACAGCCCTTATAATCGGGGCTATACCGCCTAATCTGAAATTACTTCCCTCTCACCGAAAAACCTTGATTTTACGTGGTTTTCACGGTTTCAATTTGATGCCGGCAGCGGGACTTGAACCCGCACGCGGTTACCCGCAACAGATTTTGAGTCTGCATCGTCTGCCATTCCGACACGCCGGCTTACAACGCTGATTATTTTATCACAGGATACATATTTTGGCAAGTGTTTTTTGAAAACCTTTGCCATTTTTCTTCAATATTTACTTCAACGTCCATGTGGCCGGACGGCTGGCAAAAGACTGTTAAGGCAGGTATCTGCCCGCCCTTAACAGTCCCTCCGGCCTGTTGTCTTATCTGATTGCCTGCTGGCCGCTGGCCTTATATATTTCGTACCATTCATAGTGCTCCAGACGGATATCCAGGGCCTTAATGGCCGTATCCAGCCTGTCCAGCCTGTTGCTTCCTGAGATAGGGACCGCCCCTGCCGGATGATACATAATCCACGCGTATATGATGGCAGACGGGTCCACGTCATGCTTCTCGGCAATTATGTTTATGGTTTTCATGGCTGCGGCGCACAGACTGTCGCTGGCGTCAAACATTCTTCCCCCTGCCAGAGGCGACCATATCATGGGATGGATTCCGGATGCAGTCAGGTCATCCATCATTCCGGAATTAAAATGTTCAAAGCACACCGGGTTCCACTCAATTTGGTTCGTTACCAGCTGCCCGTTTACAGCTTTGTTAAGACCGTTGAATTTATGAGGGTCAAAGTTGGAGACGCCCATCTCCCCGATTTTTCCTTCCTGCTTAAGCTCTGTCAATGCCTTTGCCGTGGACTCAAAATCAATGCAGGGGTCCTCCCTGTGAATCAGATACAGGTCCAGATGATCTGTGTGAAGCCGCTTCAGGCTCTCCTCACAGGACTGTTTTACCCTGTCATATCTTGTATCATAATATCCAAATCCGCCCTCTTTGAAAATGCCGGTTTTTGATACCAGCTGGATTTTGTTCCTAATGGAGCGATCCTGTTCAAAAGCCTGCCCCATCAGCGTTTCACAGAGCGCGTCTCCGTAGATTTCCGCTGTGTCAAAGGTGGTGACCCCTCTCTCAATGCATTCATTCATGAATCGGGCCAGTTCTTCTGCGGACCAATTCCAGCCGTCCAGCCTCCAGAATCCCTGAACCACGGCTGACAATGACAGCCCTTCTGACAATTTAACTTTTTTCACCTTGTTCCTCCTGTTAAGAATTTTTTCTCATATCCAGAGCCACTGCACTGCATATGATAAGTCCCTTTACAATCAGCTGCCAGTTGGAGTTAACGCCTATATAGGCAAGTCCATAGCTGATGAAGGTAAAAATCAGCACACCGATGATGACGCCGGATACCTTTCCCACTCCTCCGCTCAGAGATACGCCTCCCACCACACAGGAGGATATGGCATCAAATTCATATGCATTTCCATAGGCCGAGTTGGCGCCTCCGGTCCTGGCCACTTCCAGGATACCGGCCAGCCCCACAAACATGGATTCAATGATAAACACAGCGATGATCACCTTGCCGACATTGATGCCGGATACCTTGGCTGCTTCCGGGTTGCCTCCCACGATATATATGTTCTTCCCGAACACGGTCTTGTTGAGCAGAAACCATACCCCCACAATGGCAATGATGGCGATGACCACCAAAAAGGAAATCTGGCCAAATACCTTAAAGCTGCTGAGCACGGTCAGAGCATCCCTTATGCCTCCGATGGGCTGGGAATTGTTGGGCTTCTTTGCAAAGTACAGACAGTTAATGCCGTAAACAATGGTGCTCATGCCGAATGTGGCGATAAAAGGCGCCATCTTAAGCTTTGCAATCATAAAGCCGTTGACAGCTCCAATCACGGCAACCAGGGCCAGCGTCATGATAACCGGAATGATGATGGGAAGTTCAGGCAGGCCCGGCCAGAACTTGTTGGAGTAGTCGGCCATCTGGGACAGGGACGCCACCATGACGGCTGCCAGGCCTACCTGACGGCCGCCGGAAAGGTCTGTTCCGCCTAAGAGCAGGGCAAACATCAGACCCAGCGCACATATCATTTTAACGGCAGACTGGGTCAATATGTCTGTCAATACTCTTATCTGCAGAAAAGAAGGTTCGATTATGATGATTCCTATAATCATGAATACCAGCACGATGATAAGAGCTTTATCCATCATGATATTTTTTATGTCTTTTGCTGTCAACTCCTTTATTTTCATACTGACACTCCTTCTTTCGTTTTATCATCAAACTGGGTGGCATACCTCATCACCTCAATCTGGGTAGCCTCCTTCTTGCCAAGGATACCTGTCTGCTTTCCGGCGCACATAATCATGATACGGTCCGACATTCCCAACAACTCCGGCATCTCAGAGGAAACCATAATGATCGCCTTTCCCTTTTTTACCAAATCCTGCATGATCCTGTAAATCTCATATTTAGCGCCCACATCCACGCCCCTGGTAGGTTCGTCCAGCATAATGACATCGCAGTTTGCCAGCAGCCATCTGCCAATCAGCACCTTCTGCTGATTCCCTCCCGACAGGTTCTTGATAAGCGTTTTTGTCCCAGCCATGCGGACATCCAGATCCGTGCACACCTTGTCAACACTGGGGGACAGTTTTTTCGTATAGATGTATCCAAGGACATTGCCTGTCAGTTTCTTATAGGCAACCGCCAGGGTGTTATCCCAGACTGACAGCATGGGAATGATTCCCGTTGCCCTGCGCTCTTCCGTCAGAAGGGCGAATCCGTTTCGTATGGCATCCTGAGGCGAATGGTTGACCACTGTTTTTCCATTGACAGTCAGTTCCCCGCTTGCGATTCTGCGCAGGCCGAATATGGCTTCTATCAGCTCTGTCCTCTGTGCCCCCACCAGTCCGCCTATGCCCAGTATCTCTCCCCTATGCAGGTCGAAGGATACGTTTTTAAAGGAACGCGGGTCTGCGCTGGTAAAGTTCTCTACCCGCAGCATCACCTCGTCTGTTCTCACGTCCCCGCACACAGGAAAACGCTCATCCATCTTTCTTCCCACCATCTGCCCGATTAACTGGTCTATGGTAATGTCCTTTATATCCCATGTGCCTATGTACTGGCCGTCCCTCATCACCGTTATCTCGTCCGCTATCTCAAATATCTCCTCCAGCTTGTGGGATATATAGATAATGGAGCGCCCTTCCTTCCTAAGCTTGCCAATGATTTTGAAAAGGTGCTGTGTCTCCGCCACGGTCAGCGAGGAAGTGGGCTCGTCCATAATGATGATTTTTGCATTATATGAAACAGCCTTTGCTATCTCAATTGCCTGCATCTGTGAAACGGAGAGATTCTTTGCAAAGGTTGTCACGTCCATATCAAAATCCAAATCCCGAAGCAGGTTCCTGGTCTTTTCCATCATCTGGTTTTCATCCACCACAATGCCTTTTGTCTGGAACCTGCCCGCCCATATATTGTCCACCACATTCCGGTAAGGAACCGGGTTCAGCTCCTGGTGAATCATGGAAATGCCGCTTTTCAGCGCATCGTTAGGGTTTTTGATATCCATGACCTGTCCATCGATTTCAATGGTCCCGCTGTCCGGATGATACAGGCCGAACAGACACTTCATCAAAGTGGATTTGCCGGCCCCATTCTCGCCAATCAACGCATGTACACTTCCAGGCTTCACCGCAAGCTTAATATTGTCAAGAGCTTTTACTCCGGGGAAGGATTTAGACATATTTGATATCTTCAGTCTGTACTCTTCCATCTGCTTCCTCCAGATTCCTTATTCGGATTGGGCCACTGCCAGCATATCCTCCAGGGTTGCGCTTAAATTGCTTTCATCCACAATCACATACGGTACCCATACATACTTTCCATCAACCGTGCAGTCCACGCCTGCCACGTCCTCTGTGATTTCCGTTCCTGCATGTACTGCCTTAATCACATTGATGATGGCGTCAGACTGGCTCTTTCTGTCATTCAGCACAGTGCCCAGAAGGGAACCTGCCTTCATTGCCTCCAGGGCGTCAATATTGGCATCGATACCCACGATTGGTACAAACTTTTCAGCATCCCCTGAATTGTAGCCATTGTTGATACATGCCTGTACAGCGCCCATGGCCATGGAATCATTGTTGCAGAGGACGCCTTCAATCCCGTCGATTCCGTAAGCGGTAATCCATGCATTCATCTTGTCCAGCGCCTGAGCCTGGTCCCAGTTGGCGGTATCACAGGCAAGAATCTCATAATCGATTCCGTTCTTTTCCAGGGTCTCTTTATACGCATCCGTGCGCAGCGTCACATCCTGCTGTCCGATTTCACCCTGCAGGATGACCAGCTGAAGTTTGCCGTCCCCGTTTTTATCCGCAATATCTTTTTTGTCATTCCAGTAGTTAATCAGCGCCTGGGCGCACATTTCCCCTGACTGCTTGGCCTGGGCTCCCACATACCAGATGTTGTCGTACCGTTTCATGGTATCTTCCATGGGCTCCATGTTGAAGAATACAGCCGGCACACCGTCGGCATCGCATTTCTTCATCATATTCTCAATGCTCTCCCTGTCAGGCGCGCATATGGCAACCACATCCGTCTTTTTGCTCAGGGCCACCTCTAATTTGGAATTGGCCGTGGATACGTCATTTGCAGCGTCCTGCATATCCAGGGTGATACCGCCCAGCTTCTCAGCCTCATTCTGCATGATAATGCGGAATCCGCTCTGGAACTGGTCGTCAAAGGCCCTCCAGATAACCGTGGCCTTCATCTCTGCCTGGGTCTCTCCCTGCTGGGCTGTGCTCTCTGTATTCCCGGCTGCTTCACTGCCTGAAGGCGCAGCCGCCTTAGTCTCCCCCTGCCCCCCGGAGCAAGCCGTTAATGTTCCCATCATCACTGCTGCTGTCAACCCACATACGATTCTGTTCATGCTTTTCTTCATAAGTCTTCTTCTCCTTTTTGATATATTAATCCATCAGTGCAAATTCTCTCATTTTCCCCTTAATGAACTCTCTGGCGCAAGCCTGTGAATTAACAAACATGCCCGTGTTATACTTGAAGTCCGGCTTCTGCTTCATATCCTCAAAGGAATTGGCAACCGCAATCAATACATCTGTGGCAATATTGATTTTCCTGATGCCGTTGCGGATTGCCTCCTGCACCTGCTCCTTGGGTGTTCCCGAACCGCCGTGAAGTACAATAGGAACGTCCACCACATCGTGTATCTTTTTAAGCCTTTCAATGTTCAGGTGGGGAGCCGCCGCATATACGCCGTGCTGCGTCCCGATGCTGACAGCGATGCAGTCAATGCCTGTGCGCTCCACAAATTTCCTTGCCTGCTCCGGGTCTGTCTGGGCAGATTCAGGGTCACCTTCCACCTTAAAGTTTCCTTCCTCTCCCACCAGCTTGCCCAGCTCTCCTTCCACCGTAATTCCGTAACAGTGGGCATAATCAACTACCTTTTTGGTCAGGGCCACGTTTTCCTCAAACGGCAGGGATGAGCCGTCAATCATGACAGAGGAGTATCCGGCCTGTATGGCCTGTACGCATTCCTCATATGTACGGCAGTGGTCCAGATGAAGGGCAACAGGTACGTTACAGCCAGCTGCCTTCATGGCTCTTTTAACAGTATCAACAGTCCCCTCAAAACCGCCCATCAAATCGCAGCAGTCCGTACCCGTGATAAAGATTACCGGAATATCCAACTCCGTACCTGCCTGGATTGCTGCCAAAGCAGTTTCATAGGATACAGTCACATATGCACCATAGGCAATGTTCCTCTCCTCAGCCATCTCCAAAATGTCTTTCATCGGTGATAATTTCATAAGCCTTTTCTCCTTTTATTTTTGATTTTTATGGTGATTGTATAAATACAACTCGTCTTCATAGGGCAGTATGCCGCCGGCCGCCCCCATATGCTGGACACTGTGGGAAGCAACTGAACATCCGAATCCCGCACTTTCAAAAAATGACAGTCCGCTCACCAGGCCGGCCATCAGCCCGGCCATAAAGGAATCGCCTGCCCCCGTGGTGTCCACGGCCCGAATTCCTTTCGGACATTCTATATACCTCTCCTCGGAAAAATCCGTGACATAGCATCCCTTTGAACCAAGCTTGATTCCAAAATATGTAAGACCCATAGGCTTAAGGGCACTGCTGATTTCCGGGATCTCCCGGCATCCGGTTATGGCCGATGCCTCCTCGTAGCTTGGAAAAAAAACATCTGTATAGGGCAGGACCTCCTTAAACATATTCATCCAGCAATTGCAGACTGACCTCTGGTTAAAGGCCGCATCCATGACCGTCATCCTGCCATGTGCCTTGGCCCGTCTCAGGAGCCTGGCAAGGCCTCCCTGGTTCATCCGGCTAAAGCTGCATGCAGAACCAATGTAGACCATATCCGCTCTCTCAATGGCTTTCTCCGGCAAGTCCCTGTCATCCACCTGGTCAAAAATCGATACATCTGACAGGAAATGCCTCTCCCCATTTTCCTCAATCAGCGCAAAACTGGATGCCGTAGCATAAACCGGATCCGTTACCACATGGGAAACATCAATTCCCAGTTTCCTGCATTGGTCCAGAATAAACCTTCCATTCAGGTCATCTCCCACCCGTCCCGCCATTACGGCAGGAATGCCCAGGCGTGACAGTCCGATGGCTGTGTTAAGCGCGTCCCCGCCGCAGGCCTGTACTGGTTTCTCTATCATGGTGCAGTCCCTGCTTAATACATCCCGGTCCACCGGCCTTAAAAGGGTATCGCACACCATCATTCCAAAACTAAGCACCACCTTTTTAACCACTCCTCCTTCATCCATATGTCCGTACATACATATAATTGCACAATGTCTTGTATTTGTCAAGTACTTATGGTAAAATTATAATAAAATGTTACTTTTTGAAATTTTCCCTTGCATTTTCCACAACATGCTTTACAATATAATTGATGTTTCGTTTGTACATACATATGTATCTAAACTGAAAGGATTTTAAATTATGACCATGTTTACCAAAGAAATAAATAAAGATGTGCCCATCCCCCTTTATTACCAGTTGAAAAATATCATCAAAACAGACATTGAGAACGGAACTTTAAAGACAGGAGATACCATCCCCACTGAAATGGAAATCATGAGCCACTACAACATCAGCCGTTTTACGGTGCGCCAGGCCATCTCAGAGCTGGTAAATGAAGGTTACCTGGTCAGGAAAACCAGCAAAGGCACCTTTGTCACGGAGCCTAATAAAAAGACCAGCTTCATCAAGTCCTTTGAACCATTCCACCAGCAAATCCAGGAGCTGGGCAAGACACCCCATACAGAGCTGTTAGACATGTCCGTCATGACGCCGGACGATCGGATCAGGGAACTTCTGTGTCTTGGAGCCAATGACAAGGTCATCTCCCTGTTCAGACGGCGTTTTGCGGATGCAACGCCTGTGGTGACAATCCAGAACTACCTTCCCTACAACCTCTGTCACTTTGTGCTGAGCCATGACTTTAAGGACGTTTCACTGTATAATCTCTTTATGTCACGTCCGGAAACCTGCATTGATAACACCCGCACCATTGTTTCCGCCGAGACAGCCACCCCTGAGGATGTTAAGCTGCTGGAGGTAAAGCCCGGCAGTCCCATGCTTTGTTTCAATAACATTTCCACCACCAGCGACGGAACCATAATTGACTATGCCTATGCCCATTACCGTGGGGATATGAATAAGTTTGAAATTAACGAAAGCCCCAAATAATCAGTCTGTCATATCGCCACATAAAAACAGCGGGACCGGAATGCATATCATCCGGTCCCGCTGCTGCGCTTTCCCTATTCACCTTTCCCAAACACAGAAGCAATCTTAATATCCAGCTTCCCGCACCACTCCCTAAGCACATCCTCCTTGCAGAAGGACACGGAAAAATCCTCCAGTTCAAGGTCCAGAGGTATGTCTGTCTTAATGGTGGCCAATTCCTTAGACAGCCTGGCGGCGGCTTCCCCGCACAGTTCCCCCTCCTCCCCTGTCTTGGTCAGGGATTTGTAGGGAGAACGGCTGATTCCCAGGCTGTTCTTCCAGAAGTCCTGCAGCTCCTTAAGCTCTTTCTTATCCTGCTCCGCCTCATGTATCACCTCATAAATATTCTCCACGGTGCCGTATTCTCCCAGCAAAAGAGGAGCCGCGCTGGCAACGCCCCTGACTCCCGGAATATTATCCGAGGTGTCTCCCTGGATTCCCTTCAGGTCCGTAATCTGCTCCGGCCACACCCCTTCCTCGGAATACACGGTCTCAGCCGTAAACTCAAAGGTCTTTTCCGGCAGGTTCACCGATGCCTTATCCAGGCCGTAAAGCCCGTAATACTTGTCGTAAAGCTCCTCCGCCTTCTCCTGTCTGGCCTGGACCATCCAGGCCCTTACATTGTACGCATCACTCACAAGCTGCAGATAATCATGGTCCTTGGTCATCACCACCACGGGTACCTGCTCCCTGAATTTATGGACAAGGCTTCCCGCATAGTCATCCGCCTCATACCGGCCGCTGTAGAGCACTTTAAAGCCTGCTTCCTCCAGAATCCGCTCCATCAGCACAAACTGCTGCTTAAGAGGCTCCGGCGTCCTGCTTCTGGTACCCTTATAATCAGGATACAGTTCCCTGCGGAAGGTATCCCTTGTCTTGTCAAACACAAATGCCATGTAGGCCGGCTGCTGCTTTTTCAGCAGGGAAGCCACGGCCTTCAGTACCCCCATGATGCCGTTGGTATAAGTCCCGTCCGACGCGTGGAGGATTTTCCCGTAATGCTTTTCCTTCTCCTCGTCGGTCTTGGCGAACATGATTTCCCTGGGTAACACTGCATAATAACAGGTTGACAGCAGGGATGAGCCGTCAACAATCACGAATTTTCTTTCTGACATTCTGATTCCATCTCTTTCTTACGTATTCTGTCATTGCCTGGGTCATTATCCTTACCTGCGGTGATGCCTGTCCCAGATTCCGGCAAACAGCAGGGCGGCTACAATAAATACCAGCACTATCAATCGTTCCGTCTGTCCCATATGGCTCCTCCTTCCGGAGACACGACTGTAACGGAAGGTCACAGTTTCCTCAAAACAGTATCATACACCAGTTTTGTCCTGGCGTCAAAGAGAACCCACAGAACATGTTCCAGTTCACCCGGATGCTCCGCCACAAATTTCCTGGCAGTTCCTATGGCGGTTTCTGCTGCCAGCTCCACCGGAAAATGGTATATGCCGGTGGAGACAGAGGGAAACGCAATCCGCTTCACTCCATTTTCCAGGGCCAGCAAAAGGGAATTCCGATAGCAGGAAGAAAGCTTCTCCTGCTCACCGCATATCCCGCCGTTCCACACAGGACCCACGGTGTGGATGATGTACCGGCAGTCCATGTTGTAGGCATTTGTAATCTTGGCCTGTCCTGTCTTACAGCCGCCCAACAGCCGGCATTCATGCAGCAGTTCCTTTCCCGCGGCCCTGTGGATTGCCCCGTCCACCCCTCCTCCTCCAAGGAGGGATGAGTTGGCCGCATTGACGATTGCATCCATTCCGGTTATCTTCGTTATATCACCTAATACAGTATCTATGACTGTGTTGTTTTCATTCTTCATAGCTGGCCTCCTCTGATTTCTTTCCTCTGATTTCTTTCCTTTGATTATACCATATAACCCTTCAGTCCTGACAACAGTAATTCACCGATTTTTCCCGCCCCGCTGTCAGCCGCAAAGGTATGGACCAGGCTGGCCTTATCCCTTCCAAGGATGTTTTCCAGCTCCCCAAAGGAAAGCAGGCCTTTGAGATACAGCTTTACGATTTCCATTGGTCCGCTTCCGATTTCCGCCACCAGCTCTAAATGTGTCATGATTCACCTTCCTTCTGCCTTTTTCAACCTTCTGTTAAAAATGCCGGCCTAATAATATATGCAGGCATTTTCCAGAATATTCCTGTTGGCAGCCGTATAATTCCTCTAAAATCATGAGAATCTTTCGCTTTCCCTATGGTAAAAATTAATCATTCCATTAAAAAAAGTCAGCTTTTTGTAAGAAACATTACGCTTCATTACATTTCACTGACTTCCGTTGCAATTCATCCTGAACTATGGTATATTCACATCAGGTCAGAAATGACGCTAGCCCGGCAGCTTCCGCGGCCCCATGTTGTGGAAGCGCCGGGCTCCCCCCCAAAAAGAATCTTTGTTCATTATTCTTCGTATCTCCAGATTTGTACCTCACCAGAATATCCCTCAAACGTACGCTTAATAATATCCTCCACAACACTCCAGTCGCCGCCCGCACTGCCGCATCCTATCTTATATGGAAACGCCACCGTCTCGTTTTTGTCTCTGGCTTCCAAAAAGCTCCGAATCTCTCCCATGGCTCTTTCCAATGCGTCATAATCGGTATAGACCTGCTTTTTTCTGCCGTAATCATCCTGTCCGTACAGATTGCCAATCAGAAACCAACGTCCGTCCTTTTCCACAGGCTGGGCAGACACCCGCCCCAGCAGCTTGGATGTATCCCCGTTTTCCTTTTCAATCCACTGCTTGGTAATCCTTTTATAGGTCTTCTCCACCTCGGGAAACAGCTTCTTTACCTGTCCTGCGATTCCATAGCCGAACGCGCCCTGGCAGTTCACCTGGTGGCACAGAATATCTGCCTTTGAATCAAATATGCTGCCATTGTAATACTGAATCATAAGTTTCCTCCTCTATCCTATGTTATCTACTGTATGTTATCTACTGTATTTCTTATCCCACATCCGCGATTTTTACTTCTGTGGTTTTCCTGCGCAAAACCCACAGTCTCTTTCATGATGCAATCCGCCCGTTTATATCATATCCCGGTTCTCGGTCCGGCCCAGCAGATAGTCCACGGAACAGCCGAAATAGTCCGCCAGCTTTACCAGTGAGACCGCGTTTGGCACGCTCCTTCCGTTTTTCCAGTCGCTGATGTTTCCCATGGATACATCCAGCTCCCTGGATACCTGGCTGGTGCTGCCCTTCCGCCTGATTTCCACAAACAGATTCTTCAAGTCAATCCTGTCCTGTACCACATTCCATTCCCCCAATTCCAGTAAAAAGTTGTGTCGAATCTATCATAAATGCTGAGAAGAAAATTGTAAATAAAAATATGCACAAAAGTCCTTCAATAATTTGTAAGTATTTCTTCAAACTCCGTCCATGAATATCATGTATAATGGTTACAATTCGGGTATTGCCCGGAATACAAAGGAGGATCATTATGGATACAAACAAGAAGATATTGATAGGAGCCATTGGCGCTGCCGTTGTCATCGGCGGCGTTGCCATCGGCCTCATACTCAGCAAGACGCCGGAAAAGGCAGACCTGTCCACCATACATACGGAGGCAGCCACGGAAGCGCCCAAGGAGACTCTACCCGCCACCACCCAGGCACAGGAGACAGAGGAGACCGCGGAGTCCCAGGAAAGCGCTGCTTCCAGTGTTTCCGCTTCCATCGAGACTTATACATCCGGAAAGATATCCATCCAGTATCCCGCGGTGGACCAGCTGGATGACGCCTCAAAGAAGGACAAAATTAATGAATTGTTAAAAACCAACGCCCTGTCCGTTATAAAGGCCAATGACATTGACGAGGCAAACGACACCCTGGATATCAAGTGCAGGGTGATTTCCGTGGACCGCAAACGTCTCACCGCCACCTACACCGGCACGCTGTCCGCAAAAGGAGCCGCCCACCCGGTAAATCTGTTCTATTCCAACACAGTCAATCTGCTTCAGGCACAGAACCTGGGACTGGATGATTTTACCGACGCCTACACCATGGCCGGATATGTGCTCAGCGATGATGTGAAGTTTTCAGGCATTTCATCCGATGTGGAAGCCCAGGTCCTGAGCTACCGTTCTTCCATGGATTTGGATTCCCTGACCGCTGTCTTTAACAGCGCGGATTTTCCTCTGTCGTCAGAGACCCAGTGGCCTGAATCCTTCAGCTATGAAAATCAGGGAACCATCTACTTCTCACTGCCCGTTCCCCATGCCCTGGGAGACTATGTGCTGGTAGCATTTAACCCCACCACCAAATAGTCCTTTTACCAGGATTTATCTTGTGCGGATTTTAAGACAAGGTCCGGGGTTGATATCATAAGATATTTGATATATAATTATCATTAATTCTAATAGATAAAGGAGCAGCAAAACTTATGGATAACGTAATGGTATTTGACCACCCTTTGATTCAGCACAAAATTTCCATTCTGCGCAATAAAGCCACAGGAACCAATGAGTTCCGCGCCCTCATCGAGGAAATTGCCATGCTGATGGGCTATGAGGCCCTCCGTGACCTTCCTCTGGAGGATGTGGAGGTGGAGACTCCCATCGAGACATGCATGACCCCCATGATTGCCGGACGCAAGCTGGCCGTGGTTCCCATTCTCAGGGCGGGGCTTGGCATGGTAAACGGCATTCTTGCCCTGGTTCCCAGCGCAAAGGTAGGTCATATCGGTTTATACAGAGACGAAGTCACACACGAACCTCATGAATATTACTGCAAGCTTCCAAACCCCATTGAGGAGCGTACCATCATTGTCACGGATCCCATGCTGGCCACTGGCGGTTCCGGCGTTTCAGCCGTTGACTTCATCAAGGAACACGGCGGGAAGAAAATCAAATTCATGGCTATCATAGCTGCTCCGGAAGGCCTTAAGCGTCTCCATGACGCCCATCCCGATGTACAGATTTACGTGGGACATCTGGACCGCTGCCTGAATGAAAACGCCTATATCTGCCCCGGACTGGGAGATGCAGGAGACCGTATCTTCGGAACAAAATAACAGGGACAATTACCAAAACGTCAAAATTAAAGATAGAAACCGGAAGCCGGACACTGCATATCGCAAGTCCGGCTTCCGGTTTTTATATGTTCACTGTTGGTTCCGTCCGTCTGTTCTGTCTCTCTGTCTGTACTGACCGGCTTATTTTACTACCTTAAGTCCGCCCTTTCCCTTCTCAGGCGCCTCTGGTGCTTCCTGCTCTGCTTCCACTTCCCTGGCCTCTTTTACAACAATGTTGTCCTGGCCCTTGTAAATAGAGTCAGAGGGAACGCATCCGCGTACGCTGGACAGCGGGTACACATTGGAATTACGTCCAATGACAGTTCCCGGATTCAGTACGCTGTTGCAGCCAATCTCGGCATGATCGCCCAGGATGGCACCGAATTTCTTGCGTCCTGTCTCCACATCCCCGTCCTCAGCATGAACCTTTACAAGACCCTTGTCAGCCTTCACATTGGAAGTCACTGCACCGGCTCCCATATGGGCCTTATAACCCAGGATGGAATCGCCTACGTAGTTGAAATGGGGCACCTGCGCCTCGTCAAAGATGATGGAGTTCTTGATTTCACAGGAATTGCCGATGACAACGTGCTGTCCAAGGATAACGCTTCCCCTTAAAAAAGCGCCGTTGCGTATCTGAACCTTTGGTCCGATAATCATAGGTCCGCCCATGGCAGTGGTAGGAGCCATCTGTGCTGTCTTGTGAATCCAGATATTTTTTCCAATCTTCTTGTATTCGTTCTCCGGAAGGCTGGCGCCCAGACTTTCGATGAACCCATTGATATCACCCAGAACTTCCCATGGATACTCATGGCCCTCAAACAGCTTTTCAGCAATTGTATGGCTTGTGTCTAAAAGTTCTTTGATTTTCATCTGTTCCAGTTTCATAAATTAATTCTCCTTTTTTGTTTTATAGAATGCGGCTGCCGCGTCAAAATAACCTCTCATATTGTACTGGTTATTCATGCGTATGACATTGACTGTCCTGCCGGCAACAAAACGATTCAGCTTTTCCATATACTCATCTGAGGTTATGGAACCTTCCGCAACATAGGTGAGCCCCTTTTCCCAGCTGGCTGTCAGCTCCGGATTCAGAAGCTGGCGGATGGACTGGTCCACCACGTCATAGACCATTTCCCCTAAAAGGGATGGCGTAATAACCTGGGTCTTTTTGTTCAGGTTCAGATACTTAATGTTAAACAGTTTCTTAAGTATCTCAGCCCTGGTAGCGCTGGTACCTATGCCGCTGCCCTTAATCTGAGCCCGCAGCTCCTCGTCCTCTATGAGCTGGCCTGCATTTTCCATGGCCAGAATCATGGAACCGGAGGTATAGCGCTTGGGAGGTGATGTCTCGCCTTCCTTTATGTTCAGCTCCACCAAAGTAAGTATATCATTTTTTTTCAATTCTGCAAGCATCTGGAGCAATACTGTCCTGTCAACTTTTGGAGAAATAGCGTTTTGTGCATCCTCCCGGCCGCCATGTTTGTCCCCGTCTGCTGTTTTTTCATCCCCGGCACCGTCTTTTGCCTCATCCTTTGCCTCGTCAAAGGACTCCTCCACCCCGTTTTTCTTCGCCAGGTTCACATCCGCCACCTTGAGATATCCCGGTTCGGACAGAACCTTAAAATTGGCAAAAAAATGTTCCTTCAGGCGCTCCAGCTCCAGGCTGTATTTCTGATAAACCGCCGGAGGGTAAAATATGCTTAAAAACCTTCTGCATATAACCTGATACACCTTTTCAGACAAGGGCGGCAGTCCCCTCAGGTTTCCAAGTCCCTGTCCGGTGGGTACGATGGCATAGTGGTCCGTTATCTGCTTGTCATTGACATAGCGTGTCTTGGCGATTCCCTTATAGGAGCCCATATTCAGCACCTCATCCGCAAATGCCGCCATGGGCGCGTAATTCTTAAGGCCGCCTATATTCTTTTGAATCTCCTTGGAAACTGCCGCGGACAGGACCCTGGCATCGGTTCTGGGGTAGGTGACCATCTTCTTCTCATACAGCTCCTGCACTACCTTAAGCGTCTCATCCGGGCTGATTTTAAACATCTTGGAGCAGTCGTTTTGAAGCTCCGCCAGGTTGTAGAGAAGGGGCGGATTCTTGGTCTCCTTTTTCTTCTCCTTGGAGAGCACAGTTGCCGTGAGAGGCGGCTCTGCCGTCAATAAGGCTGCCAGCTCCTCCGCCTGCTGCCTGTCCTTAAAGCCGTTGTCCTTATACAGATAGGGGGTTCCGAAATAGCGGGAACCTTCCACTGCCTTCCACTCCGCCTCAAAAGGAACCGGCTGGCCGTCCTTTCCCGCCGCCTCAAAGGATCCAATGACCCTGTAAAACGGCGTCTTTACAAAACCGCGTATCTCCCGCTCCCTGCGCACAACCATTCCCATGACACAGGTCATGACCCTGCCCACGGACAGAACCGTAAACTTGGTTCCCAGATAATTTGACAGGGCAGGTCCGTATTTAAGGGTCAGCACCCTGGAAAAATTAATTCCCATGAGGTAGTCCTCCTTGGCCCTTAAATAGGCGGAGGCGGACAGATTGTCATACTCTGTCTCATCCTTGGCCTCGCGGATTCCCCTCAATATCTCTTCCTCTGTCTGGGAGTCTATCCACACCCTTTTCTGCTTCTTATCCTTTACCCCGGCCATCTGGGCCACCAGGCGGTATATATACTCGCCCTCCCGTCCCGAGTCCGTACACACGTAAATGGTATCAATATCGGGCCGGTTCAAAAGGCCCTTGACGATTTCAAACTGCTTGGATACATTGGTTATTACTTCGTACTTGAATTCCTTTGGAAGAAATGGCAGTGTCTGAAGGCTCCAGCGCTTAAACTTCATGTCGTAGGCTTCCGGATAACTCATGGTCACCAGATGTCCCACGCACCACGTCACCACTGCCTGCTCAGACTCTATATACCCGTCGCCCCGCCGTCCCCGTATCTTAAGTGCTTCGGCAAACTGCTGGGCCACACTGGGCTTTTCTGCTATGTATAATGATTTTGACATCCAATCCCTCATTTACTTTCTTCATACGCGCCGCACACCGGATTTATCCGGCAGATTTCCATGGCGGCAGGGCACATATTATAATAGTATACCATTAAATTCCCTTTGCCGCAATCAAAAAAACCATGAAGCGCCAACTCTGGCAGAACCCTCATGGTTTTCCTGCATAAACTACTATAACGACATTCCGGAGGTAACTTCCATGCCTGGAAGCTGGCAGTATCAGCCTTATCTCACCACATATGATTCATTCATATTTTACAATGCAATCGGAGAGCATCCCGATTACTTTTACCGTCCCATAGCCGTGGCAAAACAGGTGGTAAACGGGACCAACTACCGGTTCATGACCATAGCCGAACCGGAGCAGTCAGACCTGACTCCCCATTTTGCCATTGTGGAAATCTATCAGCCCCTTGAAGGCAGGGCCCATGCTGCCAAAATTACGCCTGTTTAGGCAAAAAACGATAGACGGTCCTGGCGCTGTACTCGTTCCCTGCTTTCAGCAAAGGGGACGGGAACTGGGGCTTATGGACCGCGTCCGGGTAATACTGGGTCTCAAAGCAGAACGCGTGGCGGTAATCATAGTGTGCTCCACCCTTACCCGGCATCTCATCCTGCAGGAAATTCGCTGTATAAAACTGGATTCCGGGCAGATCCGTATAGCATTCCAGCACGCGGCCGCTGGCCGGGTCCATGGCCTTTGCAGCCAGGGCCAGTTCTCCTTCTTCCTTATCCAGCACCCAGTTGTGGTCATATCCCTTTCCAAATACAAGAGCCTCAAAATCAGCGCCTATATCCCGTCCAATGGCCTTCATCTCTGTAAAGTCCATGGGAGTACCTGCCACAGGAGCAATCTCTCCCGTAGGAACGGAGACTTCGTCCGCCGGTGTATAGCGGGACGCGTTAAGCCACACCTCCTGCTTCATCACATCGCCGCTGTCATGTCCCGCCAGGTTAAAATAGCTGTGGTTGGTGAAATTGGCAACCGTATCCTTGTCGCAGACCATATGATAATCCAGAACAAGGCTGTCCTCGTCTGTCAGGGTATAGCTCACCGTAATCCTGGCATTGCCCGGATACCCCTGGTCCCCGTCCGGACTCTCCAGATAAAAGTCCAGCCTGCTGCCTGCCTCTGTCTCTGAGGACCTGCAGTCCCAAACCCTGTCGTGGTACAGGTCCGGTCCGCTGTGGAGATTGTTGGGGCCGTTGTTGGCCTCCAGCTTATAATCCCTGCCGCCGATGGTGATGACGGCCCCGCCAATCCGGTTGGCATTGCGGCCAATGGGCGCGCCAAAGTGGGCGGGATTCCTGCGGTAGCTGTCCAAATCATCGTATCCCAGCACCACATCCGCCATGTTTCCGTCCTTATCAGGCACCACCATGGAGACCCACACCCCTCCCAGAGTGATAAACGAGGCGGATACCCCATTCTTATTGGTCAGTGTATACTTGTAAACCTCTGTACCGTCGGGCATTTTCCCGAATGAATTTTTCTCGATTGCCATGATTTTCACCACTCCTTCTCCATACAGTACTAAATATATCCCCTTGCTGTCAAAAGCTCTGCGCAGAGTACGGATCCGCCTGCCGCGCCTCTTACCGTGTTGTGGGACAAACCGATGAATTTATAATCATACACCGTGTCCTCCCTCAGACGGCCCACGGAAATTCCCATTCCTCTCTCAAAGTCCACGTCCGCCGTCACCTGGGGACGGTTATCCTCCTCAAGGTACTGTATGAACCGGGCCGGCGCGCTGGGAAGCTTAAGCTCCTGTGGAACTCCCTTAAACTCCCTGAGTTTCTGAATCAGCTGTTCCTTTGTCACCTTTTTCCTGAACTTCACAAATACGGCAGCCGTGTGGCCGTTCAGTACCGGTACCCTTACGCACTGGCAGGTGATGACAGGGCTTTCCGCCTTGACGATGACGCCGTCCTTAATGCTTCCCCAGAGACGAAGGGGTTCCTGCTCGCTCTTTTCTTCCTCGCCGCCGATATAGGGGATGATGTTGCCTTCCATCTCCGGCCAGTCCTTAAATGTCTTTCCCGCGCCGGAAATAGCCTGATATGTAGCAGCCACCACCTCGTATGGCTCAAATTCCTTCCATGCTGTCAGCACCGGGGCATAGCTCTGGATGGAACAGTTGGGCTTTACCGCAATAAATCCCCTTTCTGTCCCAAGCCTCTTCTTCTGGAAGGGGATCACGTCAAAATGCTCAGGATTGATCTCCGGCACTACCATGGGAACATCCGGTGTCCAGCGATGGGCGCTGTTGTTGGATACCACAGGAGTCTCCGTCCTGGCGTAAGCCTCCTCGATGGCCTTGATCTCATCCTTTGTCATATCTACGGCGCTGAATACAAAATCAACCCCCGCAGCAACCTTCTCCACCTCATTTACGTTCATCACAACCAGCTTTTTTACAGCTTCCGGCATGGGGGTGGTCATCTTCCAGCGGTCTCCCACTGCTTCCTCATACGTTTTGCCGGCAGAGCGCGGGCTGGCAGCCACTGTCACTACCTCGAACCACGGATGATTCTCTAAAAGTGCGATGAAACGCTGCCCTACCATGCCTGTAGCGCCTAATATTCCAACCTTCAGCTTCTTTTCCATAAATCATTCTCCTCATTATCCTGATTTTCCCGCCCTCCGGAACCGCCACGGAACTGTTAGGAACTGTCCCATCGAATCCACGGTACGGCGAATCTTTCCCTATCCTATACCAAACAACGAAAAAAATCAAGATTTATTCGCTAGAAAAATACATTTGTACGTGTCGCAAAGACATTTCTGCTTTTTTGTATGCAATATCACCATTGCATCAGGAAACCAGGGACAATGCAACCTCCATCATCTGGGTAAAGCTGGTTTCCCTTTCCATGGCAGAGGTGGCTTCCCCGGTGACCATGGAGTCCGATATGGTCAGCACGGCCAGGGCATTGGCACCAGCCGCCGCCGCGTTGGCATAGAGGGCCGCCGCTTCCATCTCCACGGCCAGGACTCCCATATCCGCCCAGGTCATTCCTCCCTGCGCCTGTTTGGGCGGGGCATAGAACATATCTGAGCTGAGCACATTGCCCACATGGAAGGACAGTCCCCGCTCCCTGGCAGCGGCCACGGCCCGTTCCAGCAGGCTGTAGCTGCACACCGGCGAGTAATCGCCCGGCAGTCCCAACAGGCGCACAAAGTTGCTGGTGGTGCAGGCTCCCATGGCAAACACCATATCACGCACATGGACATCCGGCATCAGAGCCCCGGCCGTGCCCACCCGTATCAGGTTCTTACAGCCGTAAAAGTGGATCAGCTCATAGGAATAGATGCCGATGGAGGGGCATCCCATCCCGGTGCCCATGACAGATACCGGCCTGCCCTTATAGATTCCCGTGTAGCCAAGCATGTTCCTGGTCCCGTTAAACTGCTTTACGTCCTCCAGGAAATGCTCCGCGATGTACTTTGCCCTCAGGGGATCTCCCGGAAGCAGGACTGTTCCGGCGATTTCTCCCTTTTCAGCCCCGATATGGGGCGTGGGTGTGTTGGATGATGACATGGCATATACCTCCTTTTCTACAGCCTCACTTTGCTGCCTTTCCCGTCCCTCCTAGCCAGTTTCAGACGGTTTAAATGGACTTCCTTACCTTTATAATCCACAATGGGATTCTCGCCAATCAGATACAGCCTCTCCAGTTCCTCATTCTTGGACAGCCGGATGCCTCTGACGCCTCTGGACGCCTTTTTAAGCATGGATATCTCCTCCAGGGCAAACCGCAGGAACACACCTCCTGTTGTCTGGATCACCACCTCGGTCTGGCCCTCCACCGGTATCACGGCCGCCAGCTCATCCCCATCCTGGAGCTTGGTGGCTGCCACCACCCGGTTATTGGTCTCAAATTCCGCCGCAGGCACCTGCTTTACCATGGCCATCCTGGTGGCGAATACAAATATCCTGCCCTTCATGTTCTCCGCGCTGGTCAGGTAAACAATGGTATCCTTGGCGCCGTCGAATTTACTCAGATTTTCAATGGGCGTTCCCTTGTCCCTCAGCTTGCCGGCGGGCACATCCATGGCTTTAATCTGGTACAGGCTACCGCTGGCCGCAAAGAGACAGATTTTGTCCGTATTCAGACATTTCACCACATGTACCTGCTCATTGTCCACGGTTTCCTGGTTCCGATCATAGGTGGACTTATCCAACAGCTTGCAGTATCCGAACCGGTCCATCACAAAAACCATCTCCTGGACAGCCACGGCGCTCTCATCGTACACTGCCTCAGGTCCATCCACAATCAGGGTGCGCCTGGGGGTGGCGAATTCAGCCTTGATGGCAGCCAGATCCTCCTTGATGACGCGGTTCATCTGGGCCCTGCTTCCCAGGATTTTCTTATACTCCGCAATCTTCCTTAAGGTTTCCCTGTGCTCCTTTTCCAGGGCCAGGATTTCCAGTCCGATTAATTTATAGAGACGCATCTCCAAAATGGCGGATGCCTGGCGCTCCGTAAAGGCAAGCTTCTTCGCGTCCTCCTCAAAACCCGGCACCTTGAAATGGATGTTGGTCACATCGCCTGTGGTCAGACACGCCTTAGCATCCTTTAAGTTTTTGGCTCCCCTCAGGATGGCTATGATCAGGTCAATACAGTCGCAGGCCGCAATAAGTCCTTCCTGCACTTCCTTTTTATCCATTTCCTTCTGGAGAAGGACATTGTATTTGCGCTCCGTGTTCTCATACTGGAAATTGAGGAAATTTCTCAGGATTCCCTTCAGGTTCAGCGTCTCAGGGCGGCCGTCCGCAATGGCCAGCATATTGACGCCGAATGTATCCTCCAGCTTTGTTTTCTTATAGAGGATATTTTTTATCTTGTCAATATCCGCGTCCTTGCGCAGCTCCAGCACGATACGGATCCCCTCTTTGTTGGACTGGTTGGAGATATCCACCACATCCGCCAGCTTCTTGCTCTCCACCAGATCGGCCACATCCACCAGAAACTTATTGATTCCGGCGCCAATCATGGTATAGGGAATCTCCGAGATAACCAGCTTATCCTTGTCCGACTTGCGCTTTCCAAGCTCCACCTCGAACTTGCCCCTGAGTTTTATTTTACCCATGCCTGTCTCGTAAACCTGCGGCAGCTCGCTCTTATTGGCAATGACTCCGCCGGTGGGGAAATCCGGCCCCGGCATAAGCTCCATCAGCTCCTGCGTGGTCACCTCCGGATTATCAATATACGCCTGGACCACGTCCACCACCTCGCCCAGGTTGTGGGGCGGAATGCTTGTGCTCATGCCCACGGCAATGCCCTCCGCCCCGTTAATCAGAAGGTTGGGAACCCTGACGGGAAGCACCTCCGGTTCCTTTTCCGTCTCGTCGTAGTTGGGAACAAAATTCACGGTTTTATCCAGATCCTTTAGGTAGACCTCCTCCGCAAACTTCTCCAGACGCGCCTCCGTGTAACGCATGGCGGCCGCCCCGTCCCCTTCTATGGAGCCGAAGTTGCCGTGCCCGTCCACCAGGGCCATTCCCTTTTTGAAATCCTGGCTCATGACAACCAGTGTCTCGTAAATGGAGCTGTCGCCGTGGGGATGATACTTACCCATGGTATCTCCCACGATACGCGCCGATTTCCTGTGGGGCTTATCGTGGTCCAGATGAAGCTCCCTCATATCATAGAGGACCCGGCGCTGTACCGGTTTTAAGCCGTCCCTTGCATCGGGGATAGCCCTTGCAGTGATAACGCTCATGGAATAGTTCATGTAGCTTCTCTGCATTTCCTCACTGTATTCAGTCCGTAATATCTTTTCAGCCATGTTCTAATTGTCTCCTGTCTATGCGTCAATCTCCGCCTCGTCCGCGTGCTCATAAATGAACTGGCGGCGCGGTCCCACCTCTGTGCCCATGAGCATCCCGGTTATCTCCGTAGCCATTCTGGCGTCCTCTATCTCCACCCGCTTGAGAACCCGGCGCTCCGGGTCCAGAGTGGTCTCCCACAGTTGTTGTGCGTCCATCTCACCCAGACCTTTGTAGCGCTGCAGCGTAAAGTCGCCGGTATGTGTTTTCCTGTAACGCTCCAGCTCCTTTTCATCGTAAAGATACTGTTCCTCCCCCCGCTTAGGGATCACCTTAAACAGGGGCGGCATGGCGATATACACATGACCGTCATAAATCAGTTCCGGCATAAAACGGTAAAGGAAGGTGAGAAGCAGGGTGTCGATGTGGCTGCCGTCCACATCGGCATCAGTCATCAGGATGATTTTGTCATAGCGCAGCTTTGTGATGTCAAAGTCATTGCCGTATCCTTCTGAAAAACCGCAGCCAAAGCTATTGATCATGGTCTTGATTTCCGCATTGGCCAGGACCTTATCCATGGACGCCTTCTCAACGTTGAGGATTTTTCCCCTGATGGGCAGGATAGCCTGGTACTGGCGGTTCCTGGCAGTCTTGGCAGAGCCGCCGGCGGAATCTCCCTCTACAATGAATATCTCACACCTGGAGGCATCCCGGCTCTCGCAGTTTGCCAGCTTACCGTTGCTGTCAAAGGAAAATTTGGATTTGGTCAGCATGTTGGTCTTGGCCTTTTCCTCGGCCCGGCGAATCTTGGCCGATTTTTCCGCACAGCCAATGACTCCCTTTAACACCTCCACGTTGCGGTCAAAGTAAAGCTGCAGCTCGTCCCCGGTCACCGTAAACACGGCCTTGGTGGCGTCGGCGCTGGCCAGCTTTGTCTTGGTCTGCCCCTCGAAGATAGGGTCGGGATGCTTTACCGCGATGACGGCCGTCATGCCGTTCCTGGTATCGGCTCCCGTAAAGTTGGTATCCTTATCCTTTAAAATTCCAATCTCCCTGGCATAGCTGTTAATCAGCGCCGTGAATTTGGTCTTGAAGCCAGCCAGGTGGGTGCCGCCCTCCTGGGTAAAGATGTTGTTGCAGAAGCCCAGTATATTCTCCTCAAATGTGTCCACGAACTGGATGGCGGCCTCCACCTCCACCTTGTCCACGGTCCCCTTGAAATAAATGGGGTCGTGTACCGGCGTCTTGCCGGAATTCAGCTCCCGCACATAGGCAACAATGCCCTCCGGCTCATGGAAGGCCACCTTCTCCCCCTCTCCGGGCCGCTTGTTCTCATAGTAAAGGGTCAGGTTTGGGTTTAAGTATGCGGTCTCGTGCAGACGGCTCTTGAGCCAGTCCGCCTTGAAACGTGTTTTCTCAAATATATCGCCGTCAGGCAGGAAATTGATACAGGTACCAGTCTCCCGCGTCTTTCCAATCACAGGGAGAAGTCCGTTCTCCAGCTTGATGACAGGACGTCCTTTTTCATATTCATCGTGATAGATACAGCCGTCCCTGTAAACCCTAAGGTCCATATGGGCTGACAGGGCATTAACTACGGAGGAACCCACACCGTGAAGTCCTCCGCTGGTCTTATAAGCGTCGTTATCGAATTTACCGCCAGCATGAAGGGTGGACAGTACGATTCTGGCGGCTGATATGCCCTTTTTGTGAAGTCCGACCGGGATTCCGCGGCCGTTATCACGGACCGTACAGGAGCCGTCTGCTTCCAAAGTCACCCACACACTGCTGCAGAATCCGGCCAGGTGCTCATCCACCGCATTATCAATGATTTCATAAATCAGATGGTTTAACCCCTTGGTTCCCACACCTCCTATATACATACCAGGACGCTTACGGACCGCCTCCAGTCCTTCCAGCACCGTAATACTGTCCGCATTATATTGTTCCTTTGCCATTCTATTCCTCCATATTGCTATGTACAGATGCGTACATATGTTTCATCTTATAGTATTAAACCATATTTAGATTGTTTTGGCAAGTTCCGGCCATGAGAAATTCCCGTATCCGGCCGGATCCCCTCCTGACTTCCGGATAATGGCCGGATCAAATTTATAGAAATTATTATTAATTTTACAAAAATAAGAAAATAGACTTGAATTTTCCAAAATACATGATATAATATCAGTGTTGTGCAGATGTAGTTCATCGGTAGAACACCAGCTTCCCAAGCTGGGGAGGCGGGTTCGATTCCCGTCATCTGCTTTTAAAGCCTTGCGTGTGCAGGGCTTTTTTTGTTGTCCCGCAATCTTTTATCTTTCCGGAACAATAACAGGCCGCCCGATTCGCCGTGGCCGGGCAGCCTGTTATTGTTTATAACATTTATTCACACTTCGTTCTTCTATGCTCATCCCCCAAGGAATCCGAATGTCTACAGCACCTTATCCAGAAAGCTCCTGGTCCTTTCCTCCCTGGGATTTCCAAACACTTCATCGGGAGTCCCTTCCTCCACGATGTATCCTTCATCCATAAACACCACCCGGTCCGCCACTTCCCTGGCAAATCCCATCTCATGGGTGACCACCACCATGGTCATGCCGTCGGCTGCCAGCTGCTTCATGACCTCCAGCACCTCGCCCACCATCTCAGGATCCAGGGCCGATGTGGGCTCGTCAAACAGCATGATGTCGGGATTCATGGCAAGGGATCGCGCGATGGCCACCCTCTGCTTCTGTCCGCCGGAGAGCTGTCCCGGATATGCCTCCGCCTTGTCCGCCAGCCCCACGCGGGCCAGCAGCTCAAGAGCCTTTCTGCCGGCTTCCTCTTTTCCCATGAGCTTTAATTCCGTGGGAGCTAAGGTAATGTTCTCCTTCACCGTAAGATGGGGGAACAGGTTGAAATGCTGGAACACCATTCCGATGTTTTCACGCACTTTGTTGATGTTGGTGTTAGGGTCGGATATGGGATGGCCGTCCACCACCACATGGCCGGATGTGATCTTCTCCAGACGGTTCAGGCACCGCAGAAACGTACTCTTACCGGAACCGGAGGGGCCTATCATGCATACCACTTCCCCTTCTCTTATCTCAATGCTGATGTCCTTAAGGACTTCCAGCTTTCCGAAATTCTTTTTCAGGTTATGGACTGAAATCTTATTTTCCATAGGACACTCTCCTCTCCACATACTTGGCAATCCTGGACAGAATCGTGCAGACTACCAGATAAAACAGGGCCACGCAGATCCAGATGGGCATAACCATGGAAGCGGAATTGGCCGCGATAATCTTACCGTTCTGAGTCAGCTCCCTGGGTCCGATGACAGATACAAGGGACGTGTCCTTCAGGGAGATGATGAACTGATTGATGATGGAGGGCAGCATGGTCCTGAATGCCTGGGGCAGAATCACCTTGCGCATGGCCTTGCCGTAGGATAGCCCCAGACTTCTGGCCGCCTCCATCTGGCCCTTGTCAACAGCCTCGATGCCTCCGCGGATGATTTCCGCCATATAGGCCCCCGCGTTAAGGCTCAGGGCCACGCAGCCCGCCGTAAACGCGCCGCCTATATTGCTCCACTGGAAACCATAAGGCTTCAAAACGCTTCCCACGCCGTACATCATAATCATGACCTGTACTAACAGGGGCGTTCCGCGGATGATGTCAATATAGACATCGGCAATGAGTTTTAATATCTTGAAATCCGAAACCTTGAACAGGCCGAAAATAACACCCAGAACCGTCGCGCAGAGCAGAGATATCACGGTCATCTGCAGAGTGATTCCCAGAGCCTTAAAAAATGATGGGTAATACTGTGTTATGATGTTTACAATCTGCATACTATCATCCTTTTCTGATTAATTCGTTGACGTGCCTCATCCCATGGATATCCTTCCATGCCCATGGAACGTTATAGCCAAATTTAAAGCACTTAAGCAAAACCCGGCATGGCCTTCGTGTAATTGCTTTAAATTCATCCATAACCCGGCGGCATTGAGGCGCCGGCCCTGCATTTGGCAGGAACCGGCGTCTGACAGCACTGCCTGACGATTTTCTCCGGCAGTCCTTATTTTGCAATGTAAGTATTCAATATCTCATCGTATCTGCCGCTTGCCTTGATGTTCTCCAGACCCTTGTTGAACATCTCCACAAGCTCCGGATTGGCGCCCTTTAAGGTTGCGAAACCATAGGAGGAACCCTTCTCCTTCGGTGTGGGAAGGGTGAGGCCCAGTCCCCTGGAGATCTCATAGCCGATAACAGGATAATCCTCAAAGCAGGCAACCGCTTCGCCTGCCAGTACAGCCTGATACATATCAGATGAGCTCTCGTACTGTGTTACCTCAAAACCATACTGCTCCGCAATGGACTCCGCAAAGGTGCAGCCCTCTGTACCAATCTTGGCAGCCACCTTCTGATCCTTTAACTGGTCATAGGAGGTAATATCGGAATCAGCCAGGACAGCCATGCCTACGCCGGAATCATAATAGGGCTCTGAGAAGTCATATTTCTGCACTCTCTCATCCGTAATGGACATGCCTGCAATCACGCCGTCGCACTCACCGGCCTCCAAGGCGGTCACTGCCGCGGAGAATCCCACCGGAACAACCTCATATTCAAATCCCTGGTCCTGAGCAATTGCCTGCAGGATATCCAGGTCAATACCTACCATCTCTCCCTTTTCATTTTCAAACTCAAAGGGGGCAAAGGTAGTGTCTGTGTTGATGATGTACTTTTTACCGGAGGCAGCCCCGCTGGTTTCCCCTTCCGCCGCGGTGTCAGCCGCCGTGGTATCTGATTCAGCAGCCGTCTCTGCCGCCGCTGTGCCGGCTGCTGTGGTTTCTGCGGGCTTGTTGGAGCCGCATCCCGCCACCGTAAATGCCATGATGGCAGCCATGGATAACGCCATAATTTTCTTCATAATTACTTCCTCCTCTACTGATCTAAATAAAATAAGGGTGACTTTAATACATCCTGTCTCCCTTGACCTGTGATGCGCCTGCATCATCCTGTCTACTATATCACAAAGATATGTCAAAGTCAACTTATTGTAATAGTTACAATCTTAAAATTGTATCATTTTCACAAAAGCAGGGCCGCACTGTCCCCATGCACAATGCGGCCCCGGATATACCCGGCCTATCCTGCCTTATCTTCAGACCGTATCCCCTTATCTCACAGGAAAACGCTCCACAATCCGTCCTGTATGATAGGCCTCCAAAAGCATTTCAAGGTCTTTAATCTTAGTCTTAAGCTGTTTTCCCACATCCGTGTCCCCTACCAGCTTCCGGCTGGACACACGTTTTACAATGGTGCTCTCCGAGTGTATGTCGCTCTCCTTCTCAATTGCGGCCTCCGTGGACTCAAAGGGCTCGTGGGCGGCCAGAATCAGGCCGTAGGAATTATAAATAAGCGTATATCCGGCGATTCCCGTTTCCTTCTGGTAAGCCCTGGAAAAGCCGCCGTCAATGACCAGCACCTTTCCGCCGCATTTTACAGGATTTTCCCCGTTCTTGGACTTGACCGGCACATGGCCGTTGACTATATGTCCCTCCTGGGGAGACAGGCCGAATTCCTCCAGGATGCGGCCCACCGTATCCTCATTCTCCAGCATACAATAATATGGGTTCTTTTCCTCCCTGTGTGTCTCCTTGTCAGCCAGAAAATAGCGTTCAAAGGTGGCCATCTTGTCCTTGCCGAACAACGGTGAGTCCTGATGGAGCCAGATATACCAGCATATATCCCGGCCCCTTGCCCGTTCCACGGGGTCCACTGCCATAAACGCCTTTCTCACATAACCGTCCAGACACTCATAGAGGCTTTTTCCCTTATATTTCTGTCCGTATATGTCCACCTCTTTAAAGCTGCCGTCCCTGTTTAAGGGGATACAGCCATGATACAGAAGGTTTCCGTTATATACCTTGTAAAGGCTTCCCTTTGCCAGCAGGAAGCGCATATGCTGCTGAAGCTTTTCACAATTCTGAAACGCGGCCGCAAGGCGTTCCATGATGGCGTTCTCCTCCGCTGTAAGCCTGTAAGGGTCTGCCGGATCAATGGTGGGGAAATACCTGTCCAGCATCTCCTGCTCGCCGCCTTCCAGCAGTATGGTCCCCCTGTCCAAATCAATGCGGTGCAGCAGGTTTCGGCCATCCAGGCAGAATTCCGGATGTTCCCTGATGATTTGGCCCTCCACCTTGAACTGGATAATGGATATGGCCTTGTGCATCCTGATATTCAGTTCCGTCTCGCTGGGGCTGCATGCGTTGGCCCCCTTGAGCTGGAAACAGGCGCACGGATCGCTTCCATAGGTGTCCAGGGAAAAGGTTGCCAGAGGCAGCAGATTAATGCCGTAACCGTCCTCCAGGATATCCAGATTGCCGTATCTGGCACAGATGCGGATTACATTTGCAATACATCCCTTCTGACCGGCAGCCGCACCCATCCACAGCACATCATGGTTCCCCCACTGGATATCCAGGGAATGATAGGTCATCAGCTTGTCCATAATCATGTGGGGACCCGGCCCCCTGTCATATATATCTCCCAGTATATGTAAATGGTCCACAATAAGGCGCTGAATCAGTTCACAGAGAGCCACGATGAACTCCCCTGCCCTTCCTACCCGGATAATGGTCTGTATGATGGCATTGTAATAGGACTCTTTATCCCTCACATCCACTTTTTCCGTAATCAGCTCCTCAATCACATAGGCAAACTCCTGGGGCAGGGCCTTTCGCACCTTGGACCTGGTGTATTTGCTGGCAGCGCGCTTGCTCACCTCGATAAGTCGGTACAGGGTAATCTTGTACCAGTCCTCCCGGTTCCTGGCGTGTTCCAGTATCTGGGCCATCTTCTCCCTGGGATAATAAATCAGGGTGGCCAGGGTCTGCTTGTCCTGGCTGCTCAGGGTGTTGCCGAACACGTCGTTGACCTTGCGCCGGACAGCTCCCGAACCGTTTCGCAGCACATGGGAAAACGCCTCGTACTCACCATGGATATCCGTTAGGAAATGTTCCGTCCCCTTCGGCAGGTTCAGAATTGCCTCCAGATTAATCACCTCCGTGGAAGCGGCCGCTATGGTTGGATATAATTCCGCAAGCCGTTCCAGATACCTTGTCTGCAAATCACTCATTGCTTTCCTCCCTCAATACTTATATGTTGTTTTACTCCTCCCTCTCCCTGTCAACGTAATGCTTATTTTCTTCATCAATATAATCCAGGCTCAGATAATCCTCTGTCCTGGCGGATAAATTCTTTTTCTTCAGCGCGCCGCTCACATAGGCGGCGGTCAGCCTGTAAATGACCGCAAACAGAGGCACTGCAATAATCATTCCCACAAATCCGAACAGGCCGCCGAACAGCAGGATGGAAAACAGTACCCAGAAGCTGGGAAGTCCCGTGGAATCCCCCAGGATTTTAGGTCCCAGGATATTGCCGTCAAACTGCTGGAGCACCAGGATAAAGATAAGGAAATACAAGCATTTCATAGGGCTCACCAGCAGTATGAGAAATGCGCTGGGCACAGCTCCGATAAAGGGGCCGAAAAAGGGAATCACGTTGGTCACTCCGATAATCACGCTGACCAGAAGCACATAAGGCATCTTTAAAAACTGCAGGGCAAAAAAGCACATGATTCCAATAATCAGAGAATCCAAAAGCTTCCCGGTTATAAAACCTCCGAATACAGAGTGTGCAAAACGCACCTCGCTCACCAGCCGGTTGGCATCCTTAACCTTTAACAGGCTGTAGACAATCTTTTTGCTCTGAGCGGACAGCGTGTCCTTAATATTGAGAAAATACACCATGACAATGATGCCAATCAGTATATTTTTGACAACGGTAACCACGCTTAAGAGCCCGGTGGAAAGCTCACCGATGATTTTAGACATATTGGGCACCAGGTCCGTGGTAAGCCAGTTCTGGAATTCCGTGGCAGCCTGCTCATAAAAAGGCATGATTGTCTGTTCGATGGTGGGATTGTCCTCAAACATCTTCATGAGCCAGAGGCTCAGATTATTGATGTTCTCCCCCAGACTCTCCTGGAGACCGATAATACTGGTATAAATCTGCGGAATCACCATCCAGAACAATCCGCAGACAATGGCAATGAGCAGCAGCAGGCTCACCAGTGTCCCGGCGGCCTTGGCTAGGCTGTCTGCCGTGCGTCCGTCCTTAATGCAGCGTCTCAGTTTTTCCGCCGTATAGGCCCTGGTCTTGTTATAGATGGGCAGCATCAGATAGGCCAGCACCGCCCCGTAAATAATGGGCATCAGTATGGATACAATTTTTCCTACGGCCTTTGAAACGATTTCAAACCGGGACAGGAAAAATCCAAAGGCAACGCTGCAGGCAACCACGGCCAGCGCAGTGGTGCCCCAGTATATATAATTTTTAAATCTTGGGTTTTTCATACATCTTTACTCCTATGTCTAAAGTATTCCGTCATTTAGGTAAGTCATTCACCTCTATATCATATCATAAGCTGAAACCAACAGCAATTAGGTTTTAAATTACAGTGTCTGTTCCGTAAAGATTTTCACGAAATCTTAACAGGGAGGACAAAGCGGGATTTTTGTGGTATGATATTCCTATCTTTGAAAAGAGGTGTTAAGACATGTCTTATATCATAAAAATGGCCCTGGACATCAAGGCCCGTTTTGAGCCTCCGGCTCCCATGACATCCCCGTTAGAAGCTTACTGTGCCATCGGAACCATTGCCAGGGCAATGAAGCTGGGATTGCCGGAGCGAAAGGATACGCTCTTTGAGATGCGGGACCAGCTGGATGCGGATATGGGGAACAGCGAGCCGGAGGACAGCCGGATAGCAAAAATTCATGCCATCCTTAAAGGCTTCATACGAAATGAGGATACCACGGACCAGATGATGGAGTACGTGACATACGGTTATGAAAATGAGAGGTGACACGAATGGGAGATGAAACAATGGAACATAAAGTGACTTTTCATATGACAGTGTAGGTTCCGGACAATGGCCCTGCCGTACCGGGATATGCCCTTAAGCCGGCTTCCACGGATACCGCGGCAGCCATGGCAGATTTCGTGGTGCCTGTGCCCGCCGGCGTAATGGAGTTAATGGAGAGACCGGAACAGGGGTACTGTTATATTAAGCCGTAAATCCTTGTAAATCCGAAACGCCCTGCGAGACAACGCTACCATGGCATTGTCCCGCAGGACGTTTCTCGTATGTATCGCTTAAAAAAATATAATTTCTGGAAGGCGGCCTCCGGTATGCAATATCGGCTATGGACCACTGTACATGGTATCCATCGCTGTACACCTCATTGTAGTCCACAAAAATAATAATGTCTTCCTTCTTATCGGTCTGGTACTTTAATGCCTCTATTCTCATAATCCCATCCTCCCTTGCAGCCGCCGGCTCCACCCTTCATCCATTGCCCGTGCAGATGTATTAATTAAAATTTACCATACCACCGGGTATTTATCAATTCTGTTTCGTCACCAGATAAAGCCAGGGAACATTCAGAAAAAAGCCAATCGAGTAGGAGAAATTTCTGCTTTCGCAGAAATTTCGACCTCTCACACCACCGTGCGTACGGTTCCGTACACGGCGGTTCAATCAACTTAACAAGTAACACACCTTTCGGTGTAGTAATCTAACATTGAGATTAGTCCAAATGACGCTAATCTCTTGTTGTTTATTGCCTCGCAGACATCGGATGCTCTACATACTCTTGCGTACCCTTTTGCATACGCCGTCCGCCGTGCTGCCCATTCAGGTACACCTAGCTTTTTCAGGTTCCTTGCTCGGTTTTGTGGAGTTTTCCAATGTTTCCATATACACATGCGTATGCGATACCGAATGCTTCCGTCTAGCCTTGCACAGATTGGTTTCATACTTCCTATCTTGTAGTAGTTAATCCATCCTCTGATGAGTTCATTGAGTTTCTGTACCTTATAAATGTTACTTACTCCCCAGCTTCGACAAGTAAGCTGTTTCATTCTTGCCTTAAACTTTGCTGCCGACTTTGCATGTGGTTTCGCCTTGTATTGGTGTGCTCTGCTGTCAAAGTAAAATCCATATCCAAGATATTTTATTCCTTGCGGCTTGTCTACCTTACTCTTTGTTGTATTTACTTTGAGTCCCAGTTTTTCTTCAATAAATCGGGTAATGTTTCTCATCACCCTCTTTGCAGACATTTCACTTCCGACCATGTTAATACAGTCATCCGCATATCTGACAAAGTTCAGCCCTCTTTGTTCCATTTCCTTGTCCAATTCATTCCGCATGATGTTGGCAAGAAGCGGTGACAGATTGCCTCCTTGCCGTGTCCCTATCACTGATTCCCTGTATTCATCATCCTCCTTGATTCCGCTGGCTGGAAATTTCCTGATGATTGATATTACTTCTCCATCTTTGATTGTCTTACCCATTAGCGTCATCAGCTTATCATGGTTTACTGTGTCAAAGAACTTTTCCAAGTCGATGTCAACAATCCAGTCATAGCCGTCATTCATTCTATCAAGTTCTGTGATGATTGCCTGCTGTGCACATCTATTCGGTCTAAATCCATAACTGTGGTCATGGAATTGTTCCTCGTAGACTGGCGTTAACACCTGTGCTATGGCTTGTTGTACAAATCGGTCTGTTACTGTTGGTACTCACAGGTTTCTGACTCCCCCGTCTGGCTTTGGTATCTCCACTCTGCGCCGTACGACTTGCAGATATGCCGCATTGAGGTTATCTCTGCTTAGTATCTGCTCCATTAGACTACTTGTGTCCATGCGTTCTTTCCTTTCCGTCTCGCTTGAATCGACCACCTTTTTCCCGATTGGGTACGGCAGATGTTGTCTTTTCTGCAATACGAGACATACTCAAACTTATTGATTGTTCACCCCTTCGCTCCATTTCCATTACAGATACTTCTTCACTACTATGGGTTCTGCTGACTTCTCACAGTTCGTTGTTACTAGGCTAATGAAACCTCTATGAGACCTCCACGCTTAAGGTGCACGCTCTTTCCCTTCATCTATCCGCCACATTTACTCCTACTTCCGGCAACTTTCGGACTTTATCTTCTTTTGCAGACTTATCCGTATTTCAGAGCCTTATATGTGATTCCTGTTCGTCGGACCAAAGGTTTGCCTACAGCTTCCTTCCGATTCCACCTCACGATGGACACCCTTGCTGTTCAGCTATACACTTCCTCGTTGCCTAGGCGTGTTCGGGACTTTCACCCGTTAGAGCGCGCCCATGGCGCGCAAACAAAA
>CDZN01024782.1_pt1 | contig 93052 bp, 82 predicted proteins | sample 557701 | NCBI WGS metagenome assembly CDZN01 (sample SAMEA3182089, study PRJEB8094) | gut metagenome | biome: human; feature: gut; material: Stool; isolation source: human stools | place: Canada | collected 2013-02-04 | reverse complement strand
ATATATATATATATATATATATAAGCCCAGTTTGTTATTTAGAATCCGTCTAAGAGAAACGTCGTCGAAAGGCGATTTTAGCTTGCTAACTAGTCAATCTTTGATAATATGTCTGATAATCTTTTAATCTTAGCTTTTAGCTTAGATATGTATTTGGTTATATCATCAGGATGAATCATTTGAGTTGTATGATTATCGTATGTGATTTCAAGAGTATCAGCATCTATAACATCTATATTTATTATAGTTTTATTTTTATCTATTTTCATAATACTTTGTTATTTAAATTGGTTTATGATTTTAGCTTATCAGTTGATTAGCTTCGCTTATCAGTTGTAGCATTTCGCTTATCAGGTGACTAGTGTCGTTTCCGATACCGATTGGCTTTGCCGGATAGCTTTGCCGGATAGCTTTGCCGGATAGCTTTGCCGGACGGCGAGCATAAGTCGAGAGTATTGTCGAACACGTGCCGAATGGTGTATTCTTAGTTTAGTAGGAGAGGTTTCCCTCTCCTACGTAACTGGTTAAGCAGCACCCTCTGCATCAGGTTGGTATTTAGCCAACATGTCAGCCACGAGCATTTCGTCCGCAAGGGACAACGTACGCATACTAAGTTCGTACGGGAAATACTCGTAACGGTCGTGTTCATTAACACGCTCTTCACGTGCCATTTTAGAAGCATACGGATTAACGAATATCTCACCTTGTGCAAGTACGTGTCCAAGCACGCTAATACGTGCCTTCTTGAACAACACTAACAACACTGACAACGGTGCTGTCATAACAGCATTAGCCAGCATTGGCTCGCCCTGACCCTTGAGAATCGCATTAAGCTGAATACGAGTGGTAAAGATATTACGAGTTGTAGACTCGACATAAGTACCACTAGCAGCGTCTTTCACAAACTGTGGAAGATTGCGATTAACAACAATCGTAAGAGCACCTGCATAACGACTACTATTATCAATGATATTAGTAATCATCAAGCTATCGTGATTCTCGAAATCAGGACGGTCAAGCAACAGACGAGTAATATCGTCTGCTTCCTTTCCGTGATACTCGGACAAATCAACGATACGTGCATCATTACTAGCGTTAGCATCATTACTAGCATCATTACTAGCATCATCATTAGCGTTAGCTTTAGCTTCTTCGGCAGCTTTCTTAGCAGCTTCTTCGGCAGCTTTTCTAGCTGCATCATTAACTCTTGTTCCCATAATATAAATAAATTAAATGTTATAAATCGGTTAGCAACTGTTCAACCAATGTGCATCCTAACCACACACACAATGGCAATATGTTTATAGTCATTTGGTTTGATAGTAACTGCAATATGTTTAAAGTCATTTGGTCTTGACGGGGGTATTGGAATTGGTTTGAGAGTAGGGGGGATATCAGGGTAGGAGCTTCACCTCGATAAAAATATACTCACTAAAAAATATTTTTCTCCTAGGAGTAGCACTTACAATTCTCCTAAGTTCATTATTAATAGTTCTAATACTAATAATATTTATAATAGACTTTTAAGTCTGATAGTTCCTATTATAGTTTTGAATTCATAAATAGAAATCCTAAGTTCATTACTAATAGAATTTATATCATTTCCTATAAGTCCTTTAAGAACAATATTATATATAAGTCCTAAGTTCATTATTAATAGACCTAATATTAGTATTTCTTTTAAGTCCTTTAAGTCTAATTCTTCTATTATCTATTGTCTATTGTTGTTAGTAGTCCAAAGTCTATCTTCGATATACTTAGTCCTATTAGTCTAGTTAAGTCTTACTATTGTATTTAAGTCCTTAATTAGGCTTATCTATATTATATGGTATTAATTGTATTATCAGGTATTATTGTGTAAGCCCTTTCTCCTATTCTGTCGAATAGTTTGAAGATTTAGCAACAGAGTTGTAAAAATAGAATGGTAAGAATTAGTTGATATTTTAGCTTAATATTAGGATTTCTAGGTTGTATATAATTGTAAACTAGTGTGAATGAAAGTGAAATTATACGGAGAATACAATTCTAAAGGTTTTTTAACTAGTTAGATATTGATGATATAGATATTATTCGTATACTTGTGCTATTAATGACTGACGGTTATATTACAGTCAGTAATGTTAGTCAACTTAATTAATGGTATTAATAATCTAATTAAAGTAATTATGCTACACTTAGAGAACAAAACTAAAGGAGAGACTTTCCTAGTTCCTCAACACATGGCAGAAATTGATTTCCAATATGTTTCTGAAAGAGTTAAGAATATTACTCCTTTCAAGCATTTTGGTATTGTTGCTATTATTCAGACTGCTAAACTTCGTGAAATTATTAATCCTGACTTAAAAGGCACTGGTAATACTCGGTTTATATTAGTTAAAGCTAATTATAGTGATGATGTTAAAGAAGGAGATAGAGCTTTGCTCAATCGTTTCTTATATGTTGCTCCTTCTGATGTATTTACTGGTATAGATTGCAATCCTCGTAGTAATGAACTTACTCCTTATAATCTTGCTGAATTTATTCGTAGTGACCAAGACTTAAATATAAGTATTGCTCGTGGTGAGATATTCCGTAAGGTTAGTACTGGTTCTGTTATTAGTTTACTTGGTAATGAGGTAAGTCCTGCGACTATTGAAAAGAAAGGTGACAATGGTAAATTGATTACTACTATTGCTGAAACAGTAGTTTGTGTTGGTTATAAGATTGTTCGTCTTTCTGATATTCAAGGACAGAATACTATTGAAGGTCTTATTCCTAATGGTAAACCTCAAAAGTTTATTGTTGCTACAAACTTATTACAAATATAATAGATGCCGTCTATTGATTTAAAAGAGAAGAGAGAATTGATGCTTGATAGAGCTGATATTATTGCTCTATTAGGTGTCACTCCCCAAGATGCTCTTATTATTAATGATATTGTTGATGATATTGAAAGTCAAGTAGTCAATAGAATTAAGACTATGGGGAGAGTTACAATTCCTCGTATCGGTTCATTCTTTCCGAATGAAGGTAAACTTGATGCAATGGAGCATCATGCTTTAATGAAAGAGAAAAGGCAAGAGCTTACTCCCGAAGAATACAAAGAGTTTAGAAGAGGTCTTATATTGTCTAGAGTTGTTCAACGTCGTAGGTTTAAAAGTAGAACTACTATAATATCTCGTACAATTAGACTTAATAAAGTTCTAGCTGGACGAAAACTTAGACAATTTGGTAGAGATGAACGTGGTTATAAACTATATATGTATTTCTTTAGTAAGATGAAACCAGTTAATGATTCTGATTACTATATTAATCTATTAAATAGAGAAGGTTATGATTGCGAAGATTTCCCCATTGGATTTAAGTGGTATGATTAGTGTTAATGAGCAAGGTTATCCCTATGCTCCTAACATTTATCAGATACAGGATAAAGATGTAAGAGAATTATATCTTCGTGATAATAGTGAGGATAAACTTCGGTATATTAAAGAAGCCGGAGTTATCTTTTATGTAGCCGACCCTAAATCTCCACCTAATCAAATGGGATATAGTCGTTCTGAAGCATTAGCTTCTGCAAAGACTAATTATGGTCTTCCTGCTGATTGGAATCCTGATGCTCTTATTCTTCGTCTTATTGATAGATACCATGAGGATAAAATGGGTGTTGCAGGAGAAGCTCTTGAAAGTATTCTTAGAGCTGTTCATAATAGTTCTCGTGCAGTAAATATTATTAGTGAACAACTTACTAATAAACTTAACTCTGGTTTACAAGCCGAAGATGCTTTACCAGTTATTGACTTAGTAACAAAACTAAATGGTATTATTAATATCATTCCTAATCAAATTAAGGCTTTAGGTGAAGCTAAACAAGCTGCTGCTCTTGAAATAGAGCAAAAGAAAGCTAGAGGTGGTAAGGTTGTTACTATGTCTATGTCTGCAAAAGATGCTAGTGATTTGGAAGCTCAAGTAGAGGCTCAAAAGAGAGAGCTAGGATTAGTAAGTGATACAATTGTCAACGCTCCTTTACGGGGGAAATACGAGAGTACAAAATGATACCTGTAAAATCTGAATATAAACAAACGAAGTTATACTTTGATGAACCTACTCATAAGTATACAGATAATTGTGGTAATTCTTATATTAGTGCTACTACAATTATTCATTCTTATGTTCCTAAGTTCGATTCTAATTATTGGGCTAAATATAAAGCTAAAGAAGAAAATACTTCTATTAAAGATATAAAGAATCAATGGGATAAGATAAGAGACAAGGCTTGTGATATGGGTAATGTTTATCATAATAGCTTTGAAGAAGGTATTCGTCAAAATAGTAAGTTCTTTAATGCTATTAAATATCTTAATAAGCAAGAGAGTAAACAAATGGTTACTGTTGCTGATTTAGATGTTGTTGATAGTCATACTAAACTTCTTGATGTTGATGCTTTTATTGACCATACCGAAAACAAATACCCAGAAATATATAAAGTATTTAAGTTCTATACTGAAAGAGATTATAAGATTTATTCAGAGATAGGAGTTTTTCTTCCGAAGTATTTAGTTAGTGGTACTATTGATATATTGCCTATAAGAGAGGACGGATTCGTTATACTAGATTGGAAAACTAATCGTACTGGTCTTAGATTTCAGGCAGGTTATTATAAGAAAGATAAGAGTGTTAGACCTGTTCAAGAAACAGATGAATGGGTACATAAACCTGAAGATGTTCTTCTTCCACCTTTTGGTGGTCTTCCTAATTGTAATGGAACTACATATAGTTTACAATTAAACTTATATGCTAAAATGGTTCATCTTATTACTGGTTTACCATGTAAAGGTTTAGCTCTTTGTCATATTGAAGTTCCATTTATACTTAACCAATATGGTAGACCTCAAAGATTTAAAGACGGTTTTCATATTGATGAAAGTAAGACAGAAACAGCTAAGTGGTATAAAATATCTAGGTTAGAACCTGAAATAGATACTATGCTTAATATTCGTTATCAAACTGTTAATGGAAGTCAGAAACAACAAATGAATTTATTTGTGTAATAATTAAAGTTATGAATAAATATAATATTAAGTTAATAGATAAATGTCGAACAGTTGATTGGCGAAAGACATTAGAAAGTAGAGGATATGTTTATTTCTCTACTGGAAAGTATAATCTTAATCTTATTGGAGTTCGTGCTAAAGAACGTGATAATAATGAGTTTAATGATGCTTTTATAATTGATTATTGGACAGGTAATGGTAGAAGATATACTCCTGTTTATCCTTGTACTACTGACCCAGGATTTAAAAGTCTTGAAAAACCTGTTAATATTAAAGGTTGTGCAATTCTAGTTCCTGGTCAATATCGTGGTTGTTTTAAGAAAGGTTATCATAAAGGACAGTATGCTGCTCTGGTTCAACATAAACCTGTTAAAGTATTCCGTGATGCTAACAAGGATTTTTATATGGATTGTGATGAATCTTCTATTGAGGAAGGTATGTTTGGAATTAATATTCATAAGGCAGGTGAAGCTAGTGTTGTTGTTGACGGTTGGTCGGCAGGTTGTCAGGTTCTAGCAAGAGGTACTGATTTTAGAGAACTTATGAATATAGTTGAATTATCCATTCCTATTTATGGAGATGTATTCAGTTATACTTTGTTAGAAGAAAAAGATTTGATAATATGAAACTAAAGAGCATTGGAATAGGGTTATTAGTAGTAGTTATACTATTTATTGGAATTAGAGTATTCAACCATTTTGTTTCAAATAAGGAATGTGTAGAAGTCCCACTTATCGTTCCTGATACTATATATCAGGAAATAGAAACAAAGAGAGATAGTTTACAACTAGTAATAGATTCTATTCTCAATGCTCTTAATAATACTAATCAGTATGAGAAAGAATTTAATAAAGCGATTAGTGATACTGATAGTATTGCTATCCTCGAATGCTTCATATATCTTGTGTCAAAACCAGTCAGAGTTAAGAATCAAGAGACTAGAGACGAAGGTAGATAGTTTACAGCAATCACACTCCTTTATGGGGGATAGCGGAGCGAAGCGGAGCTTAGATAAAGAAGTATTAAGAATAGCCAATGCTAAGTTAATACTTTCAGAAGAGTACAAAAACCAATACGAATCCTACAAGAAGTTATATGAATTAAAAGTTCAAGATAGCTACTTGCAGGATTCTGTTATATCTAAGCAACGTGAAGAAATAAGAAGGATAACGTTAATAGGTAATGAAGCTATTACTAATCTTAATAAGGAGTATAAGAAGTCTAAGAGATATAAAAAACAACGTAATGGATTTATAGCTAGTACAAGTGTGCTAGCTATTCTTGTTGTCGTATTATTAAAATAACTATATAGATTATGCAATTGTCTGAATATCCATTTTTCATGTATTACATGGAAGAAGATAAAGGAAAGAAGTATAAACATGCTAAAGACTGTGGATATAAAGACCCATTTGACCATTTCTTAATAGGAGAAAGCGGAGGATTCTTAATGAATATTGACCCAAATAAGAGATTTGTTAATACAGAGCTTCTTCGTCCTGCTGCTATTGCTTATGAGAAAGATGGGGTTTATACTAAGTTTGCAGTAGATAGTATGCCTTATACTAACTTTCGTAAACAAGAAACTCTTCGTAGACTTGTAGGTTTTAAAGCTCCTTGTCTTATGGATACTAGAACTGGTGAGATAGAAGAGGTTTATATTACTGGTGAACATTATAACTTTATTAATTATGGACGTATTCTTAAACTAGATACTAAAACACTTCGTGTTGAAGAAGGTAAAGTTACTGGACGTAAGATAAGAGGATTTCCACGATTCATAGATTGTCAATGGTGGTACTTCTTGATTAAACAGTTCTGTCGAGATAATGGTTTATTCCTTATAAATGATAAAACTCGTCGTGGTGGATTTAGTTATATGGAAGCTATTGGTTCTGCAAACTTTATTAATCTTACTCCTAATCGTGCTGTTATTCATGCAGCCAGTGATAACAAGTTCTTAGTTCAGTCTGGTGGTTTATCAGACTTTATGAAGAAACAGATTATCTTCTATGAATCTAATACACCATTTGTAAGAGGTATAGCTAAGATTGATGCTAGTGATTTTATATTAGGTTATAAAGACCCTAGTACAGCAATTATTGATGATAACAGTTGGAATAGTGCTTGTATATCTGTATCTACTAAGAATAATCCTTCTGCCGCTGTTGGTAAAGATGCCGGAGAAATTAAGTGTGAGGAAATGTCAGAGTTTGAAAACTTTGATGATTTTATGGATGTTACTGAACCTACATTAAAGACAGGTTCTGTTACTACTGGTTTTCTTAATGCTTGGGGTACTGCTGGTAAAGCTAATGCTGGTTGGGTTACATTTGAACAGAACTTCTATGACCCTAGAGGTAGAAACTTTATGGCATTTGAAAATGTATGGGATAAAGATAGTAGACCGGAAGTATGTGGTTATTTTAAACCTTATTGTTGGGGACTTGAAGGTTATAAGATTGGTGATGATAATCAGATTGCTACTCTTACATCTCTTGATGATGACGGTAATTCTGATATAGCTTTAGGTTTTCAGATAGCCGAAGAAGAACGTGCTATTGAAAAAGCTAAAAGTAAATCATTTGCTAAGTTTATTAGTTATTGTGGACAATATGCTAATATGCCTAGTGAATCATTTAGTTCTGTAAGTGAGAATATATTTAGTAGTGAGATACTAGATGAATGGGAACAAGAGCTAAAGATGTCTAATAAGTATAATTTCTATATAGACGGTAAGTTTGTAGAATATGATTCTGATAACTTTGAGTTTATTCCTAATGAACGTATTGCTGCAACTGGCGGTGTATATAGAAAAGATTTCTTTGATTATATTAAGAATGTTCCTCGTCATTCTAATGAAGACCCCGAAGGTTGTATTCGTAAATGGTTTAATCCTATTAAAGTTGAATATATAGATAAGAAAACTGGTCAGTTAACTAAAGGTACTCCTCCAGGGATATATAGTATTAGTTATGACCCTGTTGGTATTGATAAAGACAAGAAAGAGCTTACTAACAAACATTCTCATAATAGTATTAAAGTATGGATGAATCCCTGTATATATAATGGTTATCGTCCTAGACTATGTGCTGTGTATTATGGTCGTCCTGATGAACTAGAAAAGGCAGACAGAATATGTTATTACTTTGCAGTTACTTATAATTGTCTTGGTACAACTAATGTTGAAATCAATCGTGGTGAAACAGTAAGTAATTTTAAGAAGTGGAAAGCTGTTAAGTATCTAGGTTATCATCCTGTTCATCTTTGGGACACTAATATTAATAGTAAGAAGGTTAATACTATTGGTTATGATATTAGTAGTGAGACAGTGAAACTTGACGGTCTGCGTATGTTGAAGGAAATGTTGTATTCCCCCATAGGGAAGTTTGAAGACGGACGTGACATGCTTGTTCTTCATACTATATATGATTATCAGTCGGTACTAGAGTTAAAGAAATGGTCTAATACTGGTAACTTTGACCGTGTATCAGAAATGATTGTTAGAGGTATTGAATGGGCAGCTAACGATAAGTTTGCTAAAAAGCAACTTGAACATAGACAAAGAGTTCAAACAGAAAAAGAAAATTTTTGGAATCGTAAACGTTATTAATTATGAGTTGGTTAACAGAAAGTAACAGGTTAAAACATTTCCTCTATGCAATTCCATGTGGATTGCTAGGAATAATGTTAGTAGTAGGTCTTGCCGTAGGCATGGAGTTTAAAGATAAAATGTACGGGAACAAGTTTGATTTCTTGGATATTTTAGCTACATTGCTTGGTGGAATGATAGGATTCGTGTTAATGCTTATTATAGTAATAGCTACGGGTGCTATTGATTGGTACATTAATATACTTATTAAACTAAGCGAATTATTATGATTGATGTAAAGCTAAATGTTAGACTTGGGGATATGCCTAAACAGCGTATCCCTAATTCTGAAAAGGATGAGTATTGGGCAGGCAGAACAATAGATTATTGTATTGCTGCTGGACTAGCTTGTAATGATAGAACTAAGACTGAACAACTTCTTGAAATACTTCATGGAGAAATGCCTGACGAGTTTTATCGTAAGACACTTAATCCTTATAATGCTACTAAGGAGAACTTTAAGAGGTTTCCTGCTACTCTAAGAAATCTTGATATTATTAATGATGTAGTTCGTCGTTATTTATCAGAATATGTTAAGTCTCAACATGAATTTATTGTTGGTGCTAATAATCCTGAAATTATTATGGCTCGCGATGCAGCTATTCGGGAAGATATAGTTAAGAGAGCTATGATAGCATTTCAACAAGAAGTTCAAAAGAGAGTACAACAGCAACAAGCCGAAAATGCTCAACTAGAAGCTCAAGGACAACCAATACAAGATGTTGACCCAGCACAACTTGCAGGTGATGCAGAAGAGTTTGAAAAGAACTTTATTGATAATTATATAGATGAGATAAGTGCACAAGCACAACAACTATTAGAAGTTATTGATGATGTTCTTAACAATGAGACAATAATTCCGGTTGAATATTTCAACTATATCACTACGGGGGAAGTTTATAGTTTCCATACTGTTCGTGGTAAGAAACTAATTAAAGAATATGTTCCTACTACTGATATGTATCCTGTTCCTAATGGAGAACAAATGGTATCTAAATATGATATTGTAGCTCGTAGAATGTTAATGAGTTATAATCAGGTAATAGACCAATTCTCTGATGAATTAACAGAGGAACAACTAGAATTTATAACTAAGTATTATAATCCTAGTACTGTTGGAGCTACTCGTACTCTTAGTCTTAATTCTTATACTTATTATTTTCCTGAAAAGTGTAAGAACTATAAAGAAGATACTGGTGAGATATTTCCGTCAGAAGGTTATGATTTAAGATTAAAGAACGGAGAATTGTTAGAAGTATGGCATGTTAATTGGAGAGGATATGCTCAAGTTAAGATACTAAAGTATATTAACGAAGTAGGTTTAGTTGATGAAATGATTGTTCCTGATGACTTTGAATTTAATCCTGAACTAGGTCATATTGAAATATCTGTTGTATATAAACCACAGATATATGAAGGTTATCGTATTGGAGGACAACGTTTCGGTATATATCCAGGTGGTGCTAAACCTATTCCTTTCCAAATAGATGATGATGCTAGATTGCAATATTGTGGACTTCAAGAAGTTCTTCCTCAAATGGGAAAGTTCTCTATTGTAGAAATACTTACTCCTTTCCAAATACTGATTAATATATTCTCTTATCATAGAGAAATGATGATAGCTAAGAATAAGATGTTTATTCTTGTTGCAGCTAAGTCGCTATTTGGAGAAGATGCAGAAGAAGCTATATATAATATAGCTGCTGAAGGTATATTTCCATACGATGATGCAGAAGATATTAATAGCACTAAAGCGCAATCTATTAAAATGCTCGATGCTAATATCTCTGGTTATATTACTGAAATATCTAATCTTATCGAATCTATTAAAGCCAGTGCACGTGAAATGGTAGATATGACACCACAACGTTATGGACAAATAGCTACTAGTGCTGGTAAAGGTACTACGGAAGAAGCAATTATTCGTGGTTCAATGGGAACTGTTATTATCAATTATATGTTTGATAAGTTCCGTGAAGATGAATATATCGTAGACTTAAATAATTCTAAGCTAGCTTGGATTGACGGATTAGATACTTCCTATTATGACAAGTCAGATAGAAAGCAATATATTTCTCTTAATGTAGAGAATCATACTCTTGGACAATATGTAGTTAAAGCTAAGAACTCTGATAGAGAAACAGAGAAGTTCGAGCAACTCAAAGAGTGGGCTTTCAATGCTAGTCAGAATGGAGATTTAATGTCAGCTGTTGCAGCTATTACTTCCGGTAATATATCCAGTCTTAAACTAGCTATTAATCGTTATCAAGAGATTCGTCAGAAAAACGAAGAATCTCTTCGTCAACTAGACCAACAGTTAGAAGATGCTAAGAATAAAGCTGTTCTTGAACAGATAGCTGCAAAAGGCGAACAAGATGCTAGACTTGCTGAAATCAAAGGTTATTATGACCTTCTTGCTAAAGGAATGGATACGGAAGCTGCAATGGCTGCTTTAGCTAATCAGCCTGCACAAACTGTACTACAAGATAACTCTGCCGAACTATCTTTAAAACAAGCTGAACTCAATGAGAAGAAACGAGCTAAAGACTTGGATATGATTAATGCTGCATTAGATAGAGATAATCAACTAAAGATAGCTAAAGAGAATAAGAACAAATATGATAAACCAAAGTCTAGTAGTAGTTCTAGTAAGAAGTGAACACTAAGTCGTAATTAGCTATATACCTTTCTCTATGATTCAGACGTGCCCTACGGATGCTTCCGTAGGGTTTTTCGTACCCGTAAGATTGACGTAGACCGCACTTCTTTTGTCTCTATTGCATTTTCCCCCTTAAAGAGATGGACTGTATTAGAAAGCATTAAAATGCCGTAGCAAGCCTTAAAATGGCTTATTATTTTGCCCTATATTGAACGTTCGTTTTAGCCGATACTATTCAACTCTTATATTACTTAAATTCAAATATGAGCTTTTCTAAACCTAATAACAAGGTATTCAAACTAGCAAGAGTTGTGTTTCTCATATTATTAAACTACATTTGGACTTGAAAGTAATAATTAAAACATATTTATTATGCCAACTTTTAATAATAATGATTCTCTCGATTTAAGTACTACCAAAATAGATGATATATCTACTGTTGGTGGTGCAGGTCAAGGTGCTGGCTCTGGTAATAACGGTAATACTACCGGACAGGGACAACAAGGTGCTGGACAACAAGGTCAACAAGGTCAACAAGGTAATGGTAATGGTAATGGTAATCCTGATACTGATACTAATATTGATACTGATAACGGTAATGGTAATACTGGAAATCAAGGTCAGCAAGGTCAGCAAGGTCAAGGGGATAATCAGCAACAAACCTCTTCTATGGGGGAAGTTCAGTTATCAGAAGGTGACACCGTTAATATAGACGGTGTGGATTATACTATTGATGCCGAAGGTAATGCTATTGCTGCTGACGGAACTGTATTCCGTACCGCTACTGAACTTGCTGAACTTATCGCTCAAAATGGTTCTGAACCAAGTGTTCTTAACCAATTACAAACTCGTTTCGGTTCTGACTTTAAAGATGAAAACGGCAATCCTATCGTATTCGATGACAATGAAGAAGGTATTGCTGCTTATGTTGAAACAGTAGTTCAGAGTAGAGTTAAGGAAGCTCAAGCTGCTGCTATTAATAACTTATTTGAAACTTATCCTCAAGTAGAACAAGTTATTAATCATCTTAAACTCAATGGTAGTCTTGACGACTTCGTAGAAATACCTGATAGAAGTCAGATTACTGTTAGTAAAGATAACGAAGAACAACAAGCTACTTTTATTCGTGAAGAATGGAAACTTAGTGGTAAGAAAGGAGACGTAAACAAATTTATTGACTATTGTAAGAACGCTGGTATTCTTTATGATACTGCCGTTGAATCTAAAGAAGCTGTTGATAGCATATATGAATCTCGACTTGCTGAACAGAAAGCACAAGTAGAAGCTAAAGAAGCTGCTGCTGCTGCCGAAGAAAAAGCATATTGGGATAATGTAGAAAAGACTATTAGCAAAGGTGAACTATTAGGTTATAGTATTCCTGAACAAATCCAATGTAACAAAGATGGAAAGAAAGTAATGCTTAGTCGCAGAGACTTCTTGAAGTATGTGTCTACTCCTGTTGATAGTGAAGGTAATACAGCCTATATGTTAGACGAAGCTAAAGTTGATTCTGATGCTCGTATGCAGGATGATTTACTTAAAGCATTTCTAAGGTTTACTGGTGGCGATTATGCTAGTCTTGTTGGTATGGCTGTTAATAAACAAAAAGTTCTATCTATTAGAACTGCCGCAGCGCAAACTACTGGTAAAAGGACTGTTATTATCAATAGTAAAGGTAATAATTCTAAGACAGTTGATAATGACCAACTAGTCTTGAACTAACTAAATTAAAACTAATATGTACAGATTAAGAGAAGTCGAAAGAGGTAGATATGATGACAGAGGTTATTCTAATGAACAATCTCTTGCTGCCTTAATGATTCAAAAACCGGAGGAAATCAACAACTTCCTGACTTACACTTATGGTATGGAAGATGACCGATTCCCGCTAACTTTCCTTACCGAAGGACAAGGTGCTGCTGGTGTTCGTGACATTACTACTGTTGAGTGGACTTGGAAGACAATGGGTCGTCAGAGATTCAATGATTGCATTGTTTGGGCTGACACTGGTGATACTACTCCTGGTATTGGTGGTAAACCTATTAAAGTTGAGTTTGCTACTGGTCTTATTATTGAACAGTATGGTTTGCTTGCTCCTGATGGTAAGACAGCTGTTCGTGTAATGCGTGACCACGGTGCAGGTAATCATGGTGGACATCTGTATTCTTTGCAGCTAAAGAATCCAGATAAGAGTGCTTATATTGACCCAGCTAACTTTGAGAAAGGTAAGTATTGGTGTATGTTAGCTCCGTCTATTCCTGAATCTTATTCTAAGGGTAACAAAACTAATGTTATGGGTCCTGGTGTTATGAAATCCCAGTTAGGATTCAAACGTTATAGCAAGGAAATTGCAGGTAACATTAGTAATGTTATTGTTAGTTATGCTTTCAAGACAAAAGGCGGTGGTACTGATACTCGTTGGATTAATGAAGAAATGCGTCAGTTCGATGTTCAGATGCGTATCTCTAATGAGATTGACTTATGGACATCTCGTTACAATCGTACTGTTAATGGTACTATTGATATGAAGGATTGGGATAATGACCAACCTATTCCTGAAACTGCCGGAATGTTTGAAATCCTAGAAGAATCAAACTACGATACTTATGGCGAATACTTGCCTCTTAGCAAATTAAAAAGAACTATTGGTGATGTAGTTGATAAAGATACTGATACTGGTTCTATGGAGATTACTCTCTATGCAGGTAGAGGTGGTATCGAAGATTTCGACATGGCTATTCGTGAAGATGTTAAGACAGAAGGATTCATTACTCCGCTTGGAGAAAAGATGATTGGTGAAGAAGGTGGTGGTCTTACTTATGGTAAATACTTCCGTAAATATAAGACTATTGACGGACATACTGTTACTTGTGTTCATCTTCCGTTCTTGGATAAATCTCCTATTGCTGAAACAGCAAAAGCTAATGGACTTATTCATCCTCGTACTGGTTTACCTATGACATCTCACAAACTGATGTTCATTGACAACTCTGTATATAACGGAAATCGTAATGTCCGTATGGTACGTATGAAAGGTCAGTCTTACCTTGTTGGTGTATTGAAAGGTCTTACTCCTATTCCACCGTCTTGGGGTTCTGTTCCTAGCAATTCTATATCTACGGATATTGATAAATCTCAATATGAAGTTAAGATGTCTCGTGGTCTGCAAGTTGACAGACAAGAGAAGATGTTCATGTTGGAGTGTGTACTCTAAAGTTAAACAATTAAACTAAATTATAATGGAAGGACAAACACTAAAAACCGGTACATTCGGTAGTAGTCTAGCTAATCCAAATCCACAGCCTGCAAGTATTTCGCAGGCTAAAACTCCCGAAGCTCCTAAACAAACCTATGAACAAATTCTTAAAGAAGAAGATGGTTTAGACAAAGACTTTCTTGAAGAAAGATATATTGTAATAGCTCTTGCTACTGATATTACTATTAATTCTGTTTATCGTCAAGTTAATGCTAGATACATTGCTGAACGTCATGATAGTATTGGTGGTAGTATTAATTCAGCTAGAGTCTTGACTAGCAACTATGAAGAAATGGTAGCTTATATGCCTTCTCTTATTGGTTGTTCTCCTAACGCACAAGAGTATGTTACTAGAGTTCAACGTTGGTTTAATAGTATATCTATTCCAGTTGATGGTGACGGAAAGAAACTTAACTGTTCGTTCCAATGGAGAAAGAAAAGAGATTATCTGGATTATAAGATAGATGAAACAGCTATCGTAGAAGAATACGATAATGCTGAAAAGTCTAATCCTAAACAGTTGAAAGATGCTATTGCTAGATATGTCAATAAGATTAATGCTCTTGAATCTACTCGTTATAAATATGGACATCCTATTAAAGTAGATGATTATCTTGCATATCGTCATTGCCTATTATATCCGATTGTAGCTAAAGACGTATCTGTTATTAGTTTTGATTCTCGAATCAAGTTCTATATAAAAGATGAACAACGTGAAGCTAATCGTTTGAAACGTAGTCGTATTCAGGCTAACAAAGCAAGACGTAATTATCTTGATGCTATTGATAATGATGCTAAGTTCAAAGCTATCTTTGTATGCTACTGTGCAAGCAACAAACAAGATGTATTGTCTAACTTGTTACTTGACCGTACAATTCAAGAAAAGATTCTTGACGAGTTCGCAATTAAAGAGCCGGAGAAATTCAACAAACTGTTTAACAATTCACAAGTTGAACTTCAAGCGTTTATTGAAGAAGCTATCGCTAGAGGAGAACTAGTTCGTTCGGAAGTTAACCAAACTGTTCTAACTCCCGAAGGCGGATTCATTGGAGCTAACATGAAAGAAGCATTAGCTTATTTCAGTAATCCTGAAAATGCTGACTACAAAAGAGCACTTGAAACTAAACTTAAATTATAATAACTGGTTATTATGAAAGTAGCAGAGATACATAACGAGTTCATGCTTCTAGCTCAACAAATGGGCATGAAAACTGTGCGAGCAATACTTCCCGAACAGGTAGACGAAATAATCAATTTAGAGACTATCGAATATGTAAAAGATGTTTTCTCTCGTAAAGGTAATCGTGAACTCGATGGTATCTCTGATAACGTTATAAGATTAACAGAACTTAGTCCTCTTCATACTAGTATTAAGATTGAAGCTGAACAAGGAGATATAATGTTTGGTACTGGTTATAAGATAGAGTTGAACGACTATCCAACACCCATGTTCTATACATCTGTTTACTCCTTTAAGGGGGATAAGTCTTATCGTTGTAGATTGATAGACTTAGACTTAATGAGTGAAACGATGAACGATTATCATTCAAAGTCTATTGTTATAAGTCCTATATGTTACAAGACTGAATCTAATATTGAAGTAATTGCAACATTTGAAATAGATAGGTTCTTAGTTAATTATATTAAGTATCCTACTCTAATTAGTATTGCAACTAATACTACGAATGAACTATCAGATGTTGCTATGCACGAAGTTATTAAGAGGGCTGTTAATACCTTTAATGCTATCTCTAATAATAATAGTTATGAGAAAGTTTCAAACGAATTATCTAAATTAGAATAAAATGGAAAGACTGTTATTTGCAGGTAATGTTGCACTGGCTACTACTCCCGCTACTCTTGCAGCTGTTAATGCTACTGGTATTGCAGAAGGTGCTGTTGCTCTTTACGACCATGAAGGTGCAATCATCTCGAAAGCTCTTACTAAGAACATTCCGATGTTTACCTTATTTGTTGGTGGTGGAGCATTTGCTAATAAGAGCAAGTATGCCAATATTGTATCTAATATTGATACTAGACGTTTCTCTTATGTTAAGAGTGTCTATACTGCCGGAACTAAATTCAGTGCGGAAGTTACTGTTCCTACCCCCGTAGTAGGAAAGGACTATACGTTAACTATGGCTAAAGCTCATACTGTTCTTAATGAACGTTATAAGTGGTCAGCTAGTGAGCGTGCTCGTGAAGGCGATACTGCCGCTATTATTGCTAAGAAATTAGGTAACCAACTTAAATCTTTTGGTAAAAATGAAGGATTCACTGCTACTGTTTCTGTTGCTAAGATTACTGTAACTGGTATTGACTATGAAGCATGGAACTTGATTGCAGGCGATTCAATGTTCGGAGCTACTATTACTACTACTAAAGCTATGAAACCGATTAATGATGATGCTGCTCTTAAAGAGTTACAAATTCGTTGTATTGGTGCAGAAGGTATTAACTCTACTAGTAACGATGCTCGTAAGTTATATACTCTTCCAGAGTTTTCTAATGCTGATGGTTGGACAGTATATACTCTGACCTTCTATCCACACCGTGACCTTCGTAGTGGTAGCACCGAAAATGTTAAGACTATAATTCATCTAGCTATTCCGACAGGAGCTGCACAAATTGCTACTCTTGACACAATCTTGGCTTCTATCAATACTCCGGCTGCGGCTGCGGCTGCGGCAGGAGATTAAAGCAAGGCTTAAAGAATAACTTGTAATAGTTTAAATAAAGGGGTTGCTATTAGTATTTAATATTAGTAGTAATCCCTTTAATCATAGATAGGGATGAAGGAAATTATCGAATCTGCTCTTAATCAAGGATTAAGTTCCCTGATAACAATTTCTATTTTCCTACTATTATATAAATGGTTGGATAATAAGAAAAAGACTGAAAGCGAAAAGTTTGTTAGTTCTATTAGTGATATTCTTGATGAAGTATCTAAATCATTATTACAAATCTCGACCTTTATCACAGATATTACAAAGAATATTATAGATAAAGATAAAGACAAATGTAAGACTGCAATAGACGATGCTATGTTCGCTTCTGCAATGAGATTAACAATATTCGTTACTAATACTGTTATTAACAACCACGTTCAAACTAACAAAGATAATATACTAGCTAATATCCATAATATAGTTAATGCTGAATTTTATACTGTATTCTCTAGCTTGTCATTGTACAAGATTAATGGAGTTAAGGTTAGTGATAATATGAAAAAGGATTGGATGCCATCAGTGGAGAAGTCTATAATAGAGATAGTATTTAATAACAATCTTAGTAAAGAAGATAAAATATCTAGTTTTAACAATAAAATAAACTTGAAGTTTCAGTCTTATATAACTTATATAACGAATAATACATTAAAGTAATGGATATAAACTTCGATAATGTAAATGGCAAATTGGTTGATAGAGGTGTACAAGTTGTACACCTCTCTACCATTGGATTCATTCTTACTAATGAAGATATATGTAGATATAATGCTATGACTATTCTTAGTCACATGCAAAATGTAGAATCTAAACTTAGTGAGAAACAACAACAAAATCTAATTGCAATGTATAACGAATTAATAGTAATGCAATGAGAAAGAACGAAAATGGAATGTATACTTACTTGGATGTTCCTAGTAAGTATAATTGTGTTTATAAGAGATTGCTTATTAAGTTAAGTGACTTAGGAGTAGATATGATTAAAGATTGTACTTCTACTTGTAAAGGTATCAATCGTCAAGTCATTAATTGTTGGAATATGTTTCAATCTGCTTGTGCTGCCTATACATTAGGTTATTGGAAACAGGCAGATTTACTCATTAATTACATTAATGCTTCTTTAGCTTTGAACTGTACTGAATATACTACTGATGAGAAGCCTGTATTTATGACATTTGAACTTAATATTCCTATGTCAATTACTGGTGCTCAACAGATAAAATATAATGAAGCTACGTTTGTTATCGCTAATAAAGAATATGTAGTTAAAGATACTCTTACTATATATCAAGTTATTAACGAAAGAGAGAATATTATAGCTTCGGGATTATCTATTGATAGTCCGGCTAAGTTTAATGAACTAACGCTTAACGCTCAAGTAGGACAAGTTTATATATTTAGAGCTAGTGTAGAAGGAGAAGACGGTGAAACATATTATTCTAATGACTTTATTGTAGAATGTAAGTCTGTTCCTAAAATGAACGTTATGTATTACGGACATACAGATATTGCACCGCAGACATTTCAAAATATGTCTGTTAGTGATATTATGGCATTAGAAGGTAATATTCCTAGAACTATTACAGGAGATAAGAATAATACATTTACTATTCATCAAGAAAAGAAGATTCATTATCTTCTTATACCTGATACACTTATGACGCTTGTTAAAGCTGAATATGGTACTACTCTTGTTACTACTCTTTGGGACGGTTCAGACGGTGCTTATAAGACTAATAATCCTGGTGGTACTGTTGACGATATACATTATAAAGTATTCTTCTTATATTCTCCTTCTGTATTTGATGATGCTATTCGTATAACCTGTAAAAACAAGTAATATGAGAAAAGGAATAAGTATAGGTCAACCTATTGTTAATAACAGCGTAGATGATAACTATAATCCTCTACCTGATATTGATGCTAAGTACGGACCTTATAGTAGTGTTAAAGAAGCTCTTGAAACTCTTACTCCTGAATTACGTAGTGTTGGACTTACTATTGGCGTTAAACAGAATAATAGTATTAATGAATATTGGTTTAATGGCGGTATTGATAACGAACATTTAGTTATTAAACAAGCTAGTGGTGGAGACACACCTGTACAAACAGTTTATATTCAAGATACTCCGCCAGCTAATATTAATTCTCTTTGGGTAGATACTTCTGGTCTTGGAACAGCTCTTGAAGAGGATGAGAAATTAGCTCCGATAATTCAAGCTATTCAAGTTATACAAAACTACCTTGATACTATTGTACATCAGAGAGACTTAATTATAAATCCTGGTCATGTTAGTAATACATTTACAAAGTCGGTTCTAAAGGAATACGAACCTATTGACCCAAATACTGGACAGTTAGCTATTCGTGTTGCAGCTGTTGGTGAAAGTCTCGAACCTGAAACAGACCAATATGAACCTAATACTAAAGCTGTTCGTGGTCATTATGGAACACTTAAAGAAATTCAAGATAATTTTAATGACTTCGTAGATTATGAACTTCTTATTGCTACTGATGTAAAACGTCTATATACTAAGATTAATGGAGAACCGGTTAATCTTACTGGTAGTAGTTCAGGAGGTGGAGGTAGTATAGATTATGATGCTTTAGATAAATTAGATACTATTGGATTTGTTGCACCGAATGGACAAATATATCGAGTTAAGGTAAATAACAATGGACAATTAATAGTATATAAGAAAGAATTAGATACAGCTCAAGCTGAACCCACTGGTGGACAAGAAGACCCTGAAACTGGTTGGATATATGTAACTACATTATATCTACAAAAGCTATATATCAATTCATTATATTGTGGTGGTATTACAAGTGATGAATATAGTTATAATCCATGCTCTCATAACTTCGTTGAACTTAGTAATCTTACAGGTAAAGATATATCTCTAAAGGGATTATCATTACAGTATGGTACAGAAGGAGGAGACTGGGAGACACTCCCTTTATGGGGGAATATCAAAGCTGGTTCGACATTTTTAATTAGAGGTGCTCAATGTTCAGTAATGAATATTAATACTACTCGTATTAAAGTTGAGAACTATGATATGGAATGGATTGCTAGTGACGGTAATCCTATTAAGTTTGATAATAAGAAAGCTAAGTTCTTCTTGACTTGGGGAACAGAACCTAGTTCGGTTGCAAATCCTTATAATAACGCGACTTCCCCCATAAGGGTATCTAAAGGTTATATTGATTTGGTTGGACTACAAATACCTAATGCTGGTGATGCTGATAAAGTTGATGCTGCTGAAAATACTGCTTATGGTTATCTTAGTAGTAAGTATTTGTTTACTAAGTATTATACTATGGATAATGTTAAGCAAGCTACTAAAGCTCTTAGTGCTAGAAATAACGCTAATGATATGTATTTTGTTAACCTAGAAGCCGATGTTATTCCTAGAGTAGAATCTTATACTCCTAGAGCTAGTTTTGAGAATAAGAATATATTCTTTAATAAGACTTTATTAGATAGTACTAAACCTAATAAAGTCACTATGAGTTTAGGACGTAAGGCTTGTTATACTATTAATGAAAGTAACGAACCTAACGATGATGCTAGTAGATGTTTTAATTGGGTTTCCGTAGGTTATTATGATGAATACTTATGGTATCGTGCATACCGTAGTGATAATAGTTATACTGAATGGACTAAAGTAGAATCGTTTAAGAATGAAACTGGTGTTCGTAAATACTATAATCGTATTAGAGCCATAACTACTGACGGTACTCCGTTTACTACTCATAAGGTAATACTTACTCATCTAGGAGAACAGTATGATACTCATACAAGAGACAAGAATGTCTATTATGAATATTACGTAGGTAGAGATGAAACTTATAAGAGTGATGTTCGTAGGTTTGTAGTTATGAGTGAAAATATGGTGAATGATGTTCTTAACTTTGTTCAGACTTCCGACCAACAAGGCTTTAATTGGGATGAATATAATGTATGGAGAATAGCTGCCGACCAAATAAAGAAGGACTTTAATAGATATGAAACTAGTAACATATCTGTGTGCTACTTTATGATTAATACTGGTGATATGACACAGAATGGTAATCGTATTAATGAATGGTTAGATTACGAAGCTGGTAGAGCGTCTTTATATGATATTGCAGAAATGGTTACTGTTGGTAACAATGACCTTACTCCTGCTAATGTCTATGTTCTTGGTGACGGTGGAGATGATTCTAAAATCAATGCTACTAATATTCGTTTCTTCTATTGTTATGAAATGGATGAAGAAAATCCTCCTGTATTTACTATTGAAGGAAAGGAAATATTTGTTGAATCATTATACTCATTCGATGTTGGTCATACTCATTTCTTATGTGTTAATAGTGAGATAAGTTCTAATACTGAACGAAGTGTTTATGGACTTTCTACTACCGGAGTAATGTATGACTTAATAAGACAATGGTGTGAAAGAGATGATGCAAAAGCTATTAATGCTAAAGCTAAGATAGCTTATTGTCATGAAATGCCTTTTACTATTATTACTCAAAATCTTATTAATTCGTTCTATTGGGACGGTAAAGAAGATACTAGTGTAGAACGAAGTGGTAGTCGTTTGAACTTTAATACAACTAAAGCTAATGCCTATTGGTTCTCAAAGTTCTTACAGACCCATAATTACCGTTTATGTCTTGGCGGACACAAACATACGTACAGTTGCAGTTATCCCATTTTAGAGAACGAAAACAGCTCTATGAAGCCTATCATACAGGTTACTGCGGACGTTCTAAAGAAAGATTTTAATTCGGATGAATTATATACCGAAACAGCCGAAGGAGCTTTACAAGGGCAATCTTTCCCTAAATCTTGGGAGAATAATGCGAATTTCGATATGCTTAAACATTTGTGTACGTTTCAACTGGTTGAGGAAATTACAGCTCCTGTATATTTAATGTGTCAAGCTACGGGATATAAACATACTAGTAATAAAGAACTACCTAGCCCTAATATTCCGTGGTTAAGGTATTTCTTTCCAGCTAGTATTACTATTAATAGTAAGACAGACGTTAAAGCTAAAGTAAATGCAGGTCAACGTTATCCTTTCTATATTAAGTATTTCTTGAATAAAGGTAAAATCAACGACCTTGTTTATTATCCTAAACTAACTGCTACTGTTAGGAAATTATCTAATGTATTTAATAATTCAGGTAAATACAATGTTAACATAGAAGGTCTTAATCCTAATTATAGTGTTGTTGGTGGTAATGGTGAAACTAATAATGGTAATGATATTATAAATATTAAATTTCCAAATTATAATATTAGATAATTATGGCAGATAATATTAAAAGATATAATCCTGATACTGGAAATTGGGATATATCGTCTTCAGGTAAAGCTACTGGAATTGTAGTTGATGACCCTCGTCTTATTGACCCTGAACTTGCAGAAGAAGGTAAGACTACGGAGAGTCTTAATGATGTTCTTGTTCGCCACGATAAAGCATTGAAGAAACATGGTGGTTACATTGCTTGGCTTGCCGAACATGGTGGTGGTGGAAGTGGCGGTGGCGGAGGAGCTACCGGAGATAAAATAACACTTACTAATGGTAATATAGTAAAAGAAGGTAATATTAATTATCTTTATTCTACTGTAACTACTAATATTAAACTGGAATATCTTATTACTTCTTCTAAGAATAATAAACGATATTTTATTACTGTTACTCTTGACGGTAATAATATTATCGAAGGTAAAGAAGCATGGACTAATACTCCTGGAACTCTTAATATTCCGCAGTTAGATAGATTCTCTTCTAATAGTAATCACTCTGTTGTAATTACAGCTAGTGATACAGACGGATTCTTTGCTGAATCATATCTATTAAATATAGTAGAAGCAAGTATTAAACTCGCTAGTTCTGTATCAGGAAATACTGCAACTGTTGGTATTGATTACTTTTTTACTTATAGTATTACTAGTAAGATTATCGGTTCAGATGTTAATCTTGTAGTTACTAATGTAACTAATGGTGCTAGTAAAACTATTGAATTAGGTAAAACTACTTCTACTGCTCCTAGACAAGTTAATGTTAACTTATGGGATTTAGGAAGTATTATTGCCGGTAGTTCTTATACTATACAGGCACAAGCGTTTACTTCAATGAATGGACAAACTGTTCAATCAGATAAGGTAACAAACCGTGTAGTAGTAGAAGACGGTGTAAACCTAGTAGTACTTGTAGAAGGTATTACTAGTAAGGCAGAAGTAGATTCAGGAGTTGAAAGAACTAAGTTCTCTCAAAGCGGTAATATATCATTTGCATTCACTCCGTATCTTGCAGGAGTAAGTCTTATCTATTATGCTGTTAGAATAGAACATAATGGTATTGTTAAAGATATAGGTTACTTTGATGAAGGAAACTATAATGATAACCAATATGTTCAACGTGGCAAACAACAAGTATTTAGTTATGCTATTCCGACCGAAGGAGAAGTATTAGGTAATTGGAATATAACTCTTCGTTGTTGGTCTGAAAAGGGCAACCCTATTACCGATACTGTTTTAGCTTGTGAAGTTGTATCTAGTTCTCAAGCACTTATTGCTGACCAAAATCCTAATAACAGTAGATATGCTAGTTGGCATATTCGCCAAGAAAATTTTCCACAAGTATCTACTACTAAAGTTTGGACAAGTAATGAACCTTCATTTACAGTTCCTGGTGCTATTGAACCTAGCGGTGCTACAACTGAACTAAATGTATATAATACTAATGGTGTTCTTTCAGGCTTCTTAACAAAGAACGGACAATCAATGTTACGTATATCAGGAGAGGCTTATGGAGTAATTGATGTACAACCATTTAAAGATGATACTACTACTCTTAATAACTGGTCAAGACAAGGCTTTGGTATATCGTGTACATTCAAGTCAGATAGACATCCTTTCTCAAATAGAACAGTCTTCTTTATAGGGGATTACAATACAGATGAGCAATTCTCGGAAGGTATTAAAATAGGTCTTGAAGATATTACTTGGTCTTATACTGACGGTAATATTAAAGAGACTATGAGTTGTAAGATACAACAAGATATTATTAATACTGTTGATTTTATAGTTAATAAGAATCCAGGAAAGATGGTTGTTGCTATCTTTATTAATGGTATTCTTAGTACAGCTCGTGAAATAAAGAATGACTTTACTTGGAGAACTAGTTCAAAGATATATCTAGGTTGTGATATTAGTAATGCTGGACAAATTCAGAATTTTGCTGATGTTAACTTCTATGATATTAAGTTGTTCCGTGTTCCTGCGAACGATAAACAGATTGTTATCAATGCAATGAACTCAAAAGCTAGAGCAACTCTACTAGCTGACGGTAGTATAGATTTTACAGAATACAATAAAATGAAGTTAAGAAACTTCTTCTCTACTTCTGATTCTGAACCAAATTCAACACTTTGGGACGATATTAATCAGACTTATGCTAATGTTAACTTTAATAGTCTTATTTCTGATACTACTAAAGTACTTCCAGTAGATATTATGTTGATTAATTGTGCTAATACTGGTTTTACTCGTGCTGTATTTGAGGAAATAGGTGGACAGAATAATAACTGGTATACTGGTTGTACTATGAGTTACTTTAGTCCGACTTCTGGTAAATCAAGTTCTGAATATACTACTGATGTTGCTGTTTCTAAACAAGGTACATCTACTATGAACAATCTTATTAAGAACTTGGAAATAAGATTTGATAAGATGTTGAAAACCGATGACGGAAGTAACCTTGATTATGAGTTATTCCAACCTAAAGAGACTTGGTTTCCTGAAAGACAGTTTACTCTTAAAGCTGATGTTGTAGATAGTGCTCATGCTAACAATGCTTCTATTGGTAAATGGATTAATGATAACTCGGATTTCTTATTCGAGAAAACTCCACCTATGGAAGAGTTAGAAGCTCACCGTCCAGTAGATACTCGTGATAAGACAGTTCATGATAAGGTAACTATTAAGCAAACACTTGAAGGATTCCCTATTATATTACTTATTCAGTTTGACGGTGAAGAAACTCAAACTATGCTTGGTATATATAGTTTTAACTTAGGTCGTGGAGCTTATTATAATATGGGTTTCCGGTTTATGAAAGACTTTACTACTAAGATAAAGAATACAGCCGGAGAATATGTAAATAATAAGTTACCTGCTTTTGTTACTTCTTATCATGCTTATGCTCAAGATGAGATGTTTGGAAACATAGACCAGCGTAAGGTTTATTCTTATGAGTTCGGTGAAAATGCAAATATAATTGTAGACGGTGATAAGATATTGCCGTTAGCTTTGTTTATGCAAGATGACTTATCTATTATAAAGCATGTAGGTGAGTTTAAATATAACGGTGGTAACTGGTTAGAACCAACTGCTCCTGTTACTGACGATAATGTTTGGAGAGCACTACAAGAGCTATTTAGTATCTTTGCTCAAATGACTACTTCGACAGTTAAGAAGTATATTTGGAATGAATCAGTAGGAGGATATGAAGAAACCGAAGGTGAATATCCTGCACAATCTAGTTGGTCTACTCTTGCTGCTGAACTTGATACTAAGTTCTCAATAAGAAATGCTTTCTCTTATTTGTTAGTATGTGTAAAATATGGACTTGTCGATTCTCTTGGTAAGAATATGACTATCGTATGTTACGATATTAATGGAAGTAAGAAATGGTTTATTAGATTCTATGACATGGATACGGCTAATGGACTTGATAATGTTGCTCTCGAATCTGTTGCTAAAACCGCTTGGTTGGATAAGTTTAGTAATAATGATAAGAACAACGTTAATTCATTAGTTATTACTAAGAACGCTGCTGACGGTGGATATGATACTTATAGTTCTCGTATGTGGGACGTATTAAGAGATACTGTATTCGCCAATACTGGTGTATATGATAATTCTCTTGAAGGACTTTGGGACTTATGGAGAAATAATGATAATATATGCAAAGATATTAATAATTATATAGATAATTATTTTGCAGCTCAAACAATTAATTGTGGCGAGTTACTATTTAATTATGACTATAATGTTAAGTATCTTACAGCTTATATTGGTGAAGCTGGTGGTGAAGCGTCTTATGCTAATATAGAATTTTTACATGGTACTCGTGTTGAATATGTTCGTGACTGGTTAAAGAAACGTGTTTGGTTCTTTGACGGAGTGTTTAAATATAATAATGCTTCTAATATTCAACCTTATAATAATAAAGGAACGTTTTCGGCAGGCGGTGCAGAAGCAACTAATCCTAAGCTGGTTGTTACTTCCAATTGTCCGGCTATATTTGTAGTTAACATTGGTAATACTACTGATACTAGATATTTCTTAGAAGAAGGCAAACCTACTGAAATTAGATTATCTCCTATTAGTTCTTTCAATACACAAGTTACTATCAATAATACTCCTCAAATTAACGATATAGAAGGATTAGGTGGAATGAGATTCCAAAGATTCATGTCTAGTATGAAACTTCCTAGTTTCTCTAAACTAGACTTATCATCTATTGATACTCTTAGTGATTCTCCTATTTCATTTGAAACTATATTCGTTAACGATGAAGACTTCTCTGATGTTCGACATATTGATTTAAGTAATACTAAGTTTTGGAGTGGCAATGCTGGACAAGGTACATTTACAGTTAATATAGAAAAATATACTAAGTTGAAAGACTTGAATATATCTAATTCTGTTGTAACTTCTGTATCTTTACCTAATGCTTCTCTTTCATCTTTGAATATTACTAATTCAACAGTTGAAAATATTAGTCTTGTTAATCAACCATTCTTGGAAATACTGGATTTCTCTGGATGCAAACGATTAAAGACAGTTACTATTGATTCTTGTGATAAGATTACTAAATTGAATCTTAGTAATCTAAGAGACTTACATACTATTAAGATTACTTCATGTCCTAACTTAAAATCTATTGTATGTACAAATAATGGTAACTTAACTACATTCAATGTATCTAATTGTAATAATGTCGAAACAATTAATATATCGTCATGTACAAACAGAAATCTTATTGTTTATATTGTAGGTGCTCCTAATATTAAGACACTTAATATGTCTAATACTAATACAGCTAATGATATTCAAGCTGCATCTGAACTTCCTAAACTTAGGACATTGAATATAACTAATAGTCAAGTTGAAGCTATACAATATGGTAATGCTGCAATTCCTACTTATAATGGTAATAAGATATTTGATGTTAGTCAATTAATCGACTTACAATTCAGTGTTCAAAACGCTAAAGGTGTACATTACTTTAAATTTAATAATAATAAGGAACATCCTTTTAATGTAGGTTCTGCGTTCTTTGTTGGTTGTTCTAACTTAAAGAGAGTATTTGGGCATATTAGTCTTAATGGTAATGGTGTATTCAATCAATGCTCTAAATTCTATATTCATGAACCCAAAGAAAAAGTAGAAGGTATTACCCCTGATTATAATGGTGAATGGTTTGGTCCAGATACTAATACTGAACAAAGTTCTGTTGATTGGAGAAATCATATTGATTTATCTACTAACTTTAGTATTGGCACTACTAATTGTACCAGTATGTTTAGAGCTACTAATTGTAGTGTATATGACGTTTATTATTTCTTATATAAATGTGATAATGTTACAATTCTTAGTAGTTGTTTTGCTAGTGCTAAAAATATTAAATGGGATTTACTAGATAGTCCTCGTAGAATTATGTTCAATCATTGTACTAAGGTTGTTAATATGGATTCTATATTTTGGGGAATACAGTCACAAGATTTTAAGATACTTACTAGTACTTATGAATATGGCTCTACTGAACATAATGGTTTATTTAGTCCTCTAGTTAGTTTACAGTCTATGAACTCAGCTTTCTACTTTGGTGGAACTAGATATACCGACCCTACGTTCTTAGCTAAGTTTAAAGGAAATGTAAGTTCTAAGTTAATTAGATTAGATAGTGTTACTGGAACTAGTGGGATAATTAAATTTGTAAGTAATATTAATAATTCTCCTAGCGATGAAACTATTGCAGATAATTTAGTTGCAGCTGATTCAGGAAGTTTGCTTGCACAATTGCCTAACTTGGAATATATAACTAATATGTTCAATATTAGTAATATTAACTTTAATCAAGTAACTGATGAAGATGTAGAAGATGGAGTAATGTATTGTCCTTTATTCTATAAAAACACTAAGTTGAAATATATACAGAACTCATTTAAATCTCTTGTTGGTTCTAAAGGTTCTTTATATAATGTATTTGGTGGTACTGTTAAGAATAAGACTAATACTAGATTTCCAATAGCTTTATATGGTATCTATGATTCATTTTCTATTGGTGATAATTCTACTATTACTTTCCCGATTCATAACTCAATGTTTACTAGACTAAAGAATTCGTTGAAGTATATTACTAGTCAACAACCTATTAATCAGTCTACATTAGGATGTTTTCAAGGTTTTACTAAAGAGTTTGTTAAAGAAGGAGATGAAGTATTCCCATACGATGTATTTACTAATTGTAGTGCTATTGTTGAAATACCTGGATTCTTCTCTAAACTAGTTCTTCCTGCAAATAGTATAATCGAGCTTCCTCTTAATTCATTTAAGACTAATTATAATCTTACTAATATATCATATCTATATTATGATATGAAGAATTGTAAGTACTCGCTTACTGGTAAAGGATTCTCTAATTGTAAACTAATTAATGTTCATAGATGCTTCTCTGAAATAGAAACTAGCTTCGTTAAGAAAGGTTCTATTCCTTATGGACTGTTCTATATGGAACAAACTTCTAATGTTAGCTATAAAGGTTGGAATGAAGTAGATGCAGCTAGTCAGAATATTACAGAGAACTATGGTATAGATAGTGATGGTAATTGGATTGAAAGTGCTGAAATGCCAGTAGAGATTACTTATAGTAAACAACGAACTCTTCCTAGAAAGACAATAGTTAATATGTCTTATTGCTTAGAAAGATTTCAAAGTACAGAAGCACAAGGTTATACTATGAATTATGGTAATCTTACTCCTAGTAATTACGGAGATATAATAGTCCCTAATGAAAAGTATAATCCAGTTAAGTATATTCTTAATCCAAATTATGACCCTAGAGAATGGTTAGATGACGAACATACTATGCCTAACTACAATAGAGATATTCATAGAGTTATCTTGAATAAAGATTTCGATAAGTATGAACTTGCTTGGAACGAATATTGTGTCGATGGTCTTAGTGGATTAGAAGATATAGTTAGAGACAGTGCTCTTTATAGTGCAATTAGTACAGGAAGTATTAATTGTTCTCCTGTTATACCTAATAGATTTAAAGATAACGCTGGTTCTTTTGCTCCACCTTCTGATGCTAATGCTAATAAGAAAGTACTTAACTATATATGTTCTCCTGACTTATTCTATTATTGCACTAATGGTAATGATATGCAAGTAAATGGAGTGTTCTTTGGTAGTGGTAGAGTTGATGGAGTAGTTGGATATGATTATCTTGATTATGGATTAAGAGGACGTATTCCGCCACATTTATTCTATCCTATTAGTAACGCTACTGATTTGTCTTATACATTCTATCGTATACCATTATTGAATCCATATAAATGGAATGTTACTAATGGAGAAGACGGAGAGTTCTACTCGGCAGATACGTTCTCTAAGTTAACTAAATTAATATCGTTATCTAATATGTTCTACTCTTGTATTATTCCTGCAAATATTAACTTACCTGTTGATTCTTATGTAAACTGCATACAGTTACAAGATATATCTTCGATGTTCTTATCTGCACAGTTTAAATCAACATCTGCAATGAGACAACAAGTAGACGGAAACTTATTTAGTAAGAATGTTAATCTTAGGAACATTAGTTATGCTTTCGCTAGTGGACAAAGTACAGGAGATTGGTCAGGTAGAAGTCCTAAGAAAATAGATTCTACACTGTTTAATGTTAATAAACATAAGCAACTTAATAATGTTACAGGACTATTCTATAATGCCGTTTCTACTGTTGGTAGTGTTCCGGAATTTTGGAATTGGCTTAATGCTCTAGGTGCTGCTAATAGAGCTAATGTATTCTATGCAATGAAAAAGTCTAATCTTAGTAACTCTGAAAGTATTCCTACTGATTGGGCTAATGGAATGACAGATTAAAAAATTAATAATAGTATTGTGTAATTAAACAAAATTTAGTTTCTTGTAGCATCCCCCATAAAGGAGCGGTAATTACAGTTATCACATCTCTTTATGGGGGAAGGTTGCAAAGAGTAATTAATAATCATTTAAAAGTAATTATCATGGATAATCGTATTTATAACAGAGCTAATTCAGCTAATAGTTTACAAATATCTATAATGGGTAAAGTTGAAGCTGTTGCAGAGTTTTCTATTCCTAATGGAATGGGTGGTAAAGAACCATTCTTATTAAAGAATGTTACCGAAGACCCTATAACAGTTGAAGTAGTTCTTGCTGGTATGGACGAACCTATTACTACTGTTCTATATTCCGGTTGGAATGTTGAGTTAGTTAAACAAGTTAATAACGCTGAAGCTGATACATTACAATATGGGTACTAATACTGGTATAGGTATAGGTATCGGTATTCCTTTTAAAAATAATGCTCTTGGTGGAGATAGACCGTATCTTCCGCCAGAGCTTAAAGCTAGACTTATTGGAGTTTGGGATAATTACGGTAAAAAGAATACTGATGCTGATAGGAATATTATTAAGAATAAGATTCCTAATGCAGGAGGAGATTTAGAGATTCTAAATGCTGCATATAAGTTAAATAGTGGATTTGGTGAGTATAAAGAAGATTTTACTAGTTGGAGAATATCTCCAAATATAGAAGTTACTGATAACGTAATTATTACTAATGGAAATTTTAATTCTACTTGGTTTATATATAAGCACGCTAATGAGAATGAAATAAATGAAATGAATATAAAAGTTTCAGGTATTCCTGAAGGAGGAAAAATTTTATACTTTTATATTCCTGATGAAACAGCTACTATTCCTGTTTCATATAATATATCAAAAGATGGCGTTTATCATTTACCCAAATCCAAACTAAGTAGTAATAAAATTAGTGTAGGATTTACAGTAAGTAGTTCTTATGATTGGAATAATATAAGAATTGAACAACTGTCTGACTTCGGAGGAGCGTTTGTTACTGACGGAGTAAACGACATGATTATTAGTCAAAAGACTCTTCAAGAAATGGGAGTTACTAAAGACTTTACTATCGTTAGTATGATTCATCAAATATCTTGGAGAGGAAGTGGTTCTGTTCCACTAACTAATTACATTAGAGCAACTGATAATATTTATGCAAGAAATCAGATTGCCAATATTGGTAAGACTGGAATATATGGATATGTAGTATATGATATTAAGAATTCTACTGTTGGGAATAGTCATATAGTAAATACTATATTAGGCGATAAGAACGATTATTCTATATATACAATAGGTGATTTATCTCAAGGAAAGTTTAGCGTACAAGGATATATAGACGATAATGATAATATACGTGAAACAAGTAGTGTTGCTCATTATTGGACGTTTGCATTATTAGGTAAAGCTACCGAAGATGATATTAATCTTATTATTGCTTACTTTAACTTAGATAGAACGCTTAAACCTGATATACGTTGTAATATAGAAAGACAAGGTATCACTAATGATAATCATGCTGATTTTAATGATAAGTTAGTTGATTATAGTGGTAATGGTAGAGATATACAAATGTATAATCTAGCTTGGAAAGGCGGTAGTGGTATTGCAGCTAAACAATATGAAACATTTAAAGATTGGACTAGTGAGTCTTCTTCAACTTCAATAATAAAGCAAATAGATGAATTTACTAGAATTGTAGAATCTACTACAAATGGTTATTGGGTAAGTAGAATAAGAAGAGATTCTGATTTAGATAAAGTATATAGCCCTATAAATGTTTATCTTTATCAAGATAATAATTTCTTAGTACACGAATGCAAATATGAAGTAGATGGAGTAAAGTATGCTATTCCTATAAATGAACCAGTTGGAAAAGGTTATCATAAGTTAGAAATGTATACTAAAGATAGATATACAGAACTTCCTGAAAATGCAGAAAATGTTGTTCTATCAGAATGGTATTTTCCTAAGTCAACTAAAGGTTCTATAAAATATAGTATTATTCCTAGTTGTAAAGGTGGTATTCTATTAGATGGTATCAATGACTTTGGTAAAGTTATTGATATGCCTATTTACAAGGATTATACTTTCATTATAGATAGAGAAATAATATCTATTGGTAATACAGCCGGAATAGTTGCTTCTAAATCCGAAAATTCAACAGATGTAAACAAACAAGGTGCTTTCTTATTTGAGTACTTAGGTGCTCCTAATAATATAAGTGCTTGGAGTTTCTATAAAGATAATGGTAAAGTTTCTAATACTGATTTTACCAGAGGTATAAGTTATCAATCTAAATATAGCTATAATGGGATAGAATTGTTAGCTGGTACGACACTTGACTCTGATAAACTTTGGTTAGGCACGATTCGAGATAATGATCATCGTTTCTTCAACGGAGCTATCTACTCTCTCATGTCCTTCCCCTATAGTATGTCCGAGTTCTTGATCGAGCGTCAGTTGAAGAAGCACAAGCTGGGTACGCTGTATCCGGATATGGTGGAGTTTAGACCTGTTATTAATAGTAATATAGATATTAAAAAGATAAATTATTGGGATAAGGATTTGAATATATTACACATAGGAGATTATGTTTCGATAGGAAATGATATTAAAACTAATATTACTGTTCCTAATGGTTATAAAATATCTAAGGTAACTTCCAATGCTTTTGATAATATAACTATTGAAAAGTCTAGTACAGAGTTTATCTACGATGTCAAGTTTTATGGTATTAAGAAATCCCCACAGAAGATAAATCTTACTATTGAACAGGATGAAAACTATGTTTTGTTCAATCCTGTTATTAATAGTAATTACGATAATTATAAATTACTTTCACTTACGTGAGTACGAAAAGCTAATTAATATAGGTGATTATATACCGAAAGATACTTATATTAGAGCTAACTTATATCTAAAGAATAACATAGATGAGCTTGTAACATTTACTTTTAATGGAGTGAATATTGATTATGTAAAAAGTCCTGTTTCCGATTTAGCTTATAATATTAGACAAATATATAATTATGATTCTCCACAAGAAGTAAATATTACTATTGATGAGTACATCAGATATGAGGAAATTGTTCAGCCATATCCTAGTATTATTAACTTAGTGAGTATAGACAAAACTCACTTTTATACTTATGGGGATGAACATTTTAATAAACAGGAAGCTAAACGTACTGTTGATGAAATGTACCATGTCAAAGACGGTAAGAAATATATCGGTGAGAAATACGATATGCAGAAAGCTCACGAAGTTTGTAGTAAATTCAAAGATAAACTAGAAGATGAAGTAGAAGTCGCTGATGTATATGTAGCTATTAATGCTCAATATCACGACTACTGCGAGTTATTCGAGAAGTGGTTCGGAAAAGGAAACTTTGACGATATGATATTCGAGAGTGCTATCAACTTTTGGTTTGATGACGTTGATTTCGGAGAAGATAAACTCTGGAAGTATTTCAACGAGTTGAAGTAATACAAGTTCTGTTATATTCCTAAAGAGAGATTACTAAATAATAGTAGTCTCTCTTTTCTTTTTAAAATAAAGTCTTATATTTGCGCCTGTAATATAAAACTTAATGCTTATGGGAGTATTTGTTAAAGTGTTGTTTGTAACTATAATAGCTATAACTATTATAGTATTCGCATGGAAAGAGATTACTACTATTCTTCCTGTGAAAGTCGTATCTTATGTAAAGATAGCAGGTGTGCTATTAAGTGTTATTCTAGGTACTCTATTATTCTTATTGTAATATGGACTTCGGGAATATACTTAATGAAATTCTACGTACTACTGCTACTAGTTTCGATTTTGCATTTGTTATCTGTGTTAACATAATTGCATATTTTGTGATTAAAGTTATTGATAAATTAAATGGAACGAAACCAGTTTTAGTATGGCAAAAAAGAGTAGTAACTCTTGTGTGTGCATTGTTTCTAGGAATAATTTATTATTCTATGAAACTAGGTGATGTGAGAGTAGTATTAAATTCTGTAATACTATCTCTTGTAGCATTTGATGTTATAATTAAACCTATAATAAAGAAATTAGGAATAGATTATAAACATTAATTTAATAAGATAGAAAGATAGATAGAATTAGCTACTCTATCGAACGAGTTTCCGATACTCTTCTTTCTATCTTTAATTATTAATTATCGGAATAAAAATCGGTTATGGAAGAGATTTGGAAAACAATTGAAATTGTTCCTAATTACGAAGTTAGTAATTTAGGAAGAGTTAGAAATAGAAAAGGTTTAATATTAAAACCTAGTACTTCTCATGGATATTATCATGTTATACTTATGAATAATAAGAAAAGAATAAGTAGGAATGTCCATAGACTAGTTGCAGAAGCATTTATTCCTAATCCTAATAATTATCCTTGTATTAATCATAAAGACGAATGTAGAACTAATAATGTTGTTGATAATCTTGAATGGTGTACTTATGAATACAATTTAAATTATGGGAATAGAAATAAGTTAGCAAGTGAAAATAGAAGATTTAAACAAGCTAAATATAGCGAAAGAAACGTTAGAATAACATTCTTTAATACTAAAGAAGTAATAGAAGTTGGAACTATTAGTGAAGCAGAATATATTACTGGTGTTACTAGAATGAGAATAAGAAATAGTTTAAGTAGTACTGGAAAACATTTAAAAGCAAGGTTTTCAAGTAAGTTAAATCAAGTAGTTATATTTGAAAATATATAAGTACTATTAGTAAGATTAACAAGTGAGAGTCGACTAGAGATAGTCGGCTCTTTCAGTATACACGCTCCTTTATGGGGGAATAAAAAGTATGTCCCACCTTCCTACGCTTTCATAGAAGCTCACCATAGGACTTTAGTACCTTTCCTTAACTTACTATTATCCGACAGTATTGCGTGCCACCACGGGTCTTAAAATGCGTCACTTGTATAAAAATGTTTACAATGCGAATATCTGTAAGCTAGATAGCAAGCTAGATAGAAGTGCTGAATTAAAATTATTAGTAAAAGTCTTGTCGATACCAATATAATAACTATATTTGTTATAATACTAATTCAAAATAATAGTGATATGAGTTCGTTAAATCAAATTGTATCTGAAATAGCTCATGCTATTCATCAGCCGAATAACTTTACTGCGAGACGTACTATTCGTAGTGCAATTATTCATACGTTCAATGAACAGATACGTCAGACTTATCAACGTCATGCTAATGTCGATAAGATATTAATGCAAAGATACAGGATAAGTTTAATTAATGTTCCTGACGGAGATATATTCCAAACTCTTGTTAGTACTAAGTATAAAGTTAAGAGAAGTAAGGATAGAGTTCCTAGACCAGTTCGTCTTGATAACAATTTACCATTTGTTAGTGTTCGTACTGTTGGATATGATAATATGGCTATTCCATTTATTAAGGAAGCAAATGCTCAATTTTATAAAGCTCTTCCAGGAATGTGTACCAGTTTAAGTTATGATTATATCAATGGTTATTTATATGTTAATAGTAATGGTAATCCACTTATTGAACCATTAGGTCATATTATCATTGAATCTCCATTTGAGATACCTACTGAAATTCCAATTGAAACTAATGAAAAAATGGAATCAAGTATTGATAATGATGATGAATTTATTATTCCTGAAGATATGGTAGAACGTATTAAAGATGTAATCTATAAACGTAATCTACTTAATGTCGAGAGAGTAACTAATGAAGTTCCAGTTAAAGATGATATAAACCAACAACAGATAGAAGTATGAAAGTAAATGCAATAGATAGATATGACATACGTAATATGTATACACATTTTATAGAGACAAGTGAAGAGGAGTACGACCTTGTGTCTCACAATATAGTCAGATATAAATCTTTGCTTTATCGAATTAAATACTCTATTGAACAAAATAGAAATGCTGTTGAAGCCATATTTGATGTATGTGTATATAACTACTGGGAATGGAATACAGATGAGTTAGATACTAATCAAAAAATGGAGAAAGCCATAGATGAGAAGTATGTTAAATTTACGGATGTAAAACAATTAAGATATGGCAATCTTTATCGTAATCTAAAGCAATACTTTAGAGTGCTTCGTAAGATAAAAGATTGTGAGATAAGACAAGATGTATTAAAAAAGCGTAAGTTAATTACAAGAGAACAATACAAAAAGTATTGTTACCTGTTTTTTGGAGAAATAGGAAGGCAAGTATTGAGAGGAAAGATTTATAAGTTTGAGAAGAAAATAGGTTGCCTTATTATAGAAAGAGTAAAAAGAACTGAATCACATGTTACTGCTGACGGTAAAGTTATTAAGCATAGAAAACGTATTAACTTTGTAGAAACTAGAAGAAATAAAGAAGAACTTATTATTAAAGGACTTACGCCTTATAATAAAAAGAAACATCTTGAAGCTATTGCAAAAGGAGAGGAATATGACGGTGTTAAATATATATCTTATAATAATTCGGATTGGTCTTGTAGAGTTATTATGATTGACGGTGCAGTTAAGAATAGGACAGTATTTAAGTTTTGTGGTATAAATAATCACATGAATGTTACAAATGCTGAACTACTTGCAAAATGTCATAGTGTAGAAGATATAATAAATCTTGATACTGATATTAACAATCGTGTCTCTCTTATTTCTAAGTTTGACCCAAGTTATACTCAAAAATATATTAGAAACAATGAACAAAAACCTATCTTCAATAGAAACTATTATCGCAAGACTTGATAATGATTTCAATATTATGAGTAGCGATTATATACCTAGAGTTGGTGCTTGGTGTATAGATGCTATGAATGAAATGGGTATTCTTCAATATGAAGAAAAAGAAACTACTATTGAAGTTGTTGATAGAGTTGCTTATTTCCCATGTTGTATGAACGCATTTAAAGTATATGCAGACGGGTGTGAGGTTTCCCCCATAAAGAAAGGAAACTGTCATTGCTCTTCCGGTACTACTGAATACTTCACTCAAGACCGAGAGAAAGCTAGGGAACGAGAAAGTAAGCGTACTGTTGAAGTAGACCCTGAAAGCTACGAAGGACGTAATTACGTTTATCTTCGTAATGCCAATGCTATTCAATTAAACTTTGATACAGATGTTGTTAAAGTATCCTATCTTACAGTTAAGACTGTATATAGTGATACTTTTCATTGTAATATTCCTGTTATACCTAATAACGGAAAACTTATTGAAGCTCTTGAATGGTTTTGTATGTGGAAGTTACTAAGTAGAGGACTTAAACATCAAGTATATTCTCTACAAGGTGCTATGCCAGTTAATCCATATTTGTTATGGAGAGATTCTCGTGACAGGGCTAGAACTTCTGTTATTAATGAAAACCAAGATGCTAATGCCTATAAAGGTTGGGCGTCGTTCTTTTATAATGCAACATTTAGACCTAGAGACTAATGGAGATAATTAAAGAACTTAATAAAGATGATGGGTTAGAATTTATAAAGAACGGTTCTATTACCCATGCTGTAAATGTAATAGTTTCTAAAGACGGTAATTCTATTCAGAATGAAAAGTCTTTAGAGACTATTGTTACTTTAGATGAAGGGGAAAAAATAGTAGGTATAATTTCTTGTGCTAGAGAATTAGTAATATTTACCGCTAGTAATAAGATATACCGTTATGATGAAAATACTAAAATTAATACTTTAGTTTCTTCATCTTGGAAATGGTATGGTGGAGAAGTATTTGGAACTTATACTTATAATGTTCGTGGAGATTTAATAGTAGCTATTAGTGAACGCAATCCTAGAGAAGATGTTCCATTAAAAGTTATTAATATAAATAATGCTAATCTTGGCTCTGATAATATATTTACTCTCAATCCTGATATTCCACAAGTTACTGTTACTGATTATGGACAGGAATATGGTGGACGAATGAGAAATGGAACTTACTTATTATTTATAAGATTTGAAATAAATGATAATGAGTATAGTAGTTGGAAAGATTTAGGAGTAGTTATATATCTATCTTCTAGCTTAACTTCAAACATAATATCTTCTGCAACTATACAAGGAGGTAATAATCAAACCGCTACTTATGAGATTAGAGATTATGCAAGAGAAGATACTGATTATAATTCTAATTCTATATATGCAGAACTTAGTATAAATAATCTAAGCGGTAATACTTTTAAATCTTTCCAAATAGCTTATGTATGTACTTATAAAGATGGAAAAGAAGCATATAATTTAGGTTCTTATTCATTTAATGAAAGTAATATATATAAGATTCATGGAAATAGAAGTGGACAAATTCAATTATCTGTTGATGAAGTTCTAATATCGGCTAATAACTTTAATCTATATAATGTTAAGACAATGTGTAATTATAACAATAGATTATATGTTGCTAATTATAAAGAAGAAAGTCGTAAATTAGATATTAATAAAATAGATACTAGTGGAATTAAAGTAGGAGTATGTAAAGAAAGTGATTACTATGGAAAAACATTAGATAGTCTTACAAATATTGCTAAACCAATAGAAGATGAAGTTTATCGTTTTTATATTCATTATGTTAGACCTGATGGTAGTTATACAGATGGTATAATTATTGAAAATAATAATTATAGAAGATATAATGAAGAAACTAATAGTTGGGAAAAGATAGCTATTCCAATAGTTATAGGTCGTTATTTTGATACATCTTCTATGAAGGATGTAGATATTATGTTCAATTGTTATGACGATACTAAAGTATCTGATGTAAAAGCGGCTATTGAACAAGCAAAGAAAGATTATCCTGGATATTATTCTAGTACTATTTTAGATAAGTTAGGACTTATTGAAATGGCAGAAAAAACTGAAATAGATTATTATTGGTTTAATCTTGACCCTAGATTCATGGATAGTGAAACTACTCATGCTAGTCCTTATGCAGGAATGTATTTCTGTTGTCCTTATACTAATAACAATGGAGATAGATTATTCAGAACTCCTCATAAAATAAAAGGTAACTTTACTTTTAGAGAAGTTCCTATGTATGAAGGTTTTGTAGGTTTCTTTATAAGTTATGAGGAAATAGATGGCATTCTTATATGCGATGGTATTATAGACCAACATAGAGATATTGCTATTGGTACTGATACTCAATCGAGATTACAAAGTAGTTTTAATAGTTCTTTTCCTTATGAATATAGTTATCAATTTTATTCTGATGATATATATGTTCTAAAAAGTAGTAAAGTAGCTAATGTATTTGTCGATTTATTATATGCTAGTTTTGATAGTAGAGATGTTTATGGAAATGCAGATTATCCTTCTCAAAGAATAGCGAAAGATTGTTTTCCTGGTTCTAGTAGAATATCTAATATGAGTAATCTTACTCCATATTATAGTGCTGAAAATTCTTATAATATAGCTGTTACTACAAGAGTAGTTAGTGATGAATCAGGACAATACTATAAACTTACTCCATATAATACTGGTAAAGCAATAACTAAAACTACTGTAAGCATCAACAGTGATGGAAGTGCTAAAAAATATACTACAATAGGAAGATTGTTATATATTAATCAAGATATATATATAAAGAAAGAAGGAGTTAAACTTATTCGTTTAGGGCAAACTGAATATATAAATGATATAGTTACTCCAACAGGTAATTATATGTATGGTGATAATTCACATAAACAAAATGTTACAGGATATGTATCATTACAGTCTATTGTTATTATAGATGGTGGCGGTGTAAAGTTTGTAGGAGATTGGTGTCCTAGATATGCAAACGAATCTATTATAGATAAAAGATTCTATGAAAACTATATAAGTAATCTAAATCCTGCCGCTAATAATCGTGATAATCTACATATAAATGCAGTAGAATATTATAAACAGACTTCTTATCTGCCTTCGGCTAAGATAATGAAAAATAAAGTTCCCGAAGTATATTTTACTTATAATAGTTTAGGAGGAGTAGTAAATAGAGCTAATAAGCAATTAACTGCTGCTACATTATTTGATTTATATGAGGTATCTAGTATGTATTATGATTATGCTAGACCTATTATAAATGCTTATAATCCAAACACTGTTAGTAATCAAATAACTACTTATAGTAAATTCATTCGTCGTAGTAATGTATTACAATCAGAATCCACTGCTAATGCTTGGAGACAGTTTCCTGCTGATGGATATAAAGTAATAAGTGAGAACAAAGGAGATATAATTAATATCTTAGGTATCGGTGTATATCTTATTGCTCATTGTGAACATTCAATGTTTATCTTTAATAGAGATAGTACTCTTGCTACTAAAGACAAAGATGTTCAAATGTATATGCCTGATGCTTTCGATACTGAATATCAAGAAGTATTTACTAGTGAAAAAGGCTATGGTGGATTACAAGACTTTAATGCTTTTACTTGTAACGAAACTGGTTATATATTCTTTGATAAAAGTAAACGTAGAATATATCGTTTTGATGATAAACAATTAAATGATATTACTGATGGTATTCAGACTGTTATTGATGAATATGTTAATGAGAATACTATTATTGATATGGGAATGGATAAAGAGAATAATCGGTTAATCTGCTCCTTTATGGGGGAAGATTCAATTATCACATTATCTTATTCGTTTATTACTAATAGTTGGATAAGTGTTCATAATTATTCAGGTAAGTATTTCAATACTAAGACTGATTTATATCTAACTAATAGTTTAGCTCCTAATCTAATATATCGTTCCGGTAACATAAAAGTAAATAACTATTTAGATTATGGTTATTGTACTATTCCTAAAGATAAGAATGTATTCTATTTAGGAGATAAAGATACACAATGTGCGGTAATAGATATAGTATTTAACCTAGAATTTGAAACAATTAAGTTACTTAATTATATTAGTTATGCTATAAAAAATTCAGCTAATATTAATTATAGTGGAGATAAAATTCTTATATTTACAAACTCGTGTATCTCGACTGAATGGGATATAAGTACGGAATCAAGAAATCTAATCAATTATACAAAGGCTTACTATGAGCATGGTAAATGGAATTTCAATTACTTCCGTAATCTTATTAATTCAGTCGAACTAGTAGAACCTATTAATAGATTAACTGGAAAATACAATATTAGTATTATGGATGGAGAAGAAGATAGAATAACGGCAGGTAAACCATATAAGATTTATGATAGTCTTATTAATGGTAAATATATCGGTATTCGCTTTATCATTCATGATACTACTTCTAAAGTTAATCTTAGTAATATTGAGTGTTACATTAATAAATATAGAGAATGAGAACAATTAATAATCGACGTCCAAAAGCATTTATTGGTGCTGCCATATCAGTTGGTACTCAACTTATTGGTGGTATTATTGGCGGTGCTAAAAAACGTAAAGCTGAAAAAGCTGCACAACTTGAACAAGAGCGTCAAGCAAGGTTACAAGCTGCTCAACAACAAGCTGCTTATATGACTGAAAATGCAGAGAATGATGCTAATGTTTATAAGGATATACGAAACCAATTAATGAAAAATGGTGGGAATATCCCCCGTAAAGGGGTTGTTCCTTTGGTTGCTGAAGGTGGTACTGCTATTCCTATTAAGAAAGATTCGTTTCTTCTTAAAGGACGTAAGCATAATAATGGTGGCATTGTTATTGGTAAAGGTAAGAACAGTATTGAAGCCGAAGGAGATGAAGTAATCCAAATTACTCCTAAACAACTTAGAGTATTCAGTGCTCAACCAATACTTAATGGTAATAGTCCAGCTGAATTAGTTCAGAAAGGTGCTAAACCTTCTAAAGTATTTGATGCTCAAGAAAGATTTAAAGATAGAAATAATCTTAATGATGACGGTACTAAAAAGAAAAGAAATATGAGAACAATAACTGGTAAGAAAAAGTTAGGAGGATTATCTCGTAAGAAAGATTACGGTTCAGATAAGAAACCTTATCCTAGTGTTAAGTCTAAAGACTTTGCAGGCGGCGGTCGTAGTTATCCTATTCCTACTAAAGCTGATGCACGTGACGCTCTTAGATTAGCCGGACTTCATGGTCGTTCTGATGTAAGAGCTAAAGTATATAAGAAATATCCTGAATTAAAGAAATCAGCTCTTGGTTCTAAGACAAGATTATTAAAGAATAACTATAATAATTTTGGTTTAGAAAAAGATTATAGTAAAAGTTTTGCTCCAAATGCTATAACTAAAGCTAATATGAATTCTGTTAAAACTAATAGTGTAGTCCCAGGAAAACCTATTGGTTCTAGTTCTAGTTTTAGCGGAAGTAGTAAATTCAGTAATTTTATGAATGGTGCTGGCGGAGAAGCAATAAGTGCAGGTATTGGAGCTGTCGGAAGTTTAATTAGTGGATTACTTAATAAAGGAAGTATTGATAAAGTATCAGCTCCTCAAATTCCTACTCCTCAACTTATAGCTCCTGCCAAACTTAAAACTACTGTTAATATTAATCCACAATTATCTGATGTTCGAGAATCAGAACTTAGACAGAATAAATTGATTGAAGGAAATACAGCTAGTTCGGTTGCTAGTGTTGCTAGACAACAAAGAATATCTAATAATGCTTTAAGTCAAAGAAGTAGATTAAGAGGCGAGAAAGAAAATCTTGAAACACAATTGCAGAATCAAGATGCTATGAATCGTCAACAAGTAGCTTCTGCAAATGCTCAACAGGTAAATGAAGCAAATAGATTCAATTCTGTTTCTTCTACGCAAACTGCAAATGATAAGATTCAAGCTACCGCTAATAATCGTACAAATATAATTGAAGGTCTTACTAGTGGAGTTAGAGATTATCAATTAGGTATGGATAAGAGACGTTCAGAAGAAAATGCTACTGCTGCTATGATGTCTGCAAATCCTGAACAAATGGAATTATTCTTAAAATTGATGGATAAGAATAAAGATAGATTAGGTAGAATAAGAAGTACTTTATTCAGATGTGGTGGTAAGAAAAAGATTGCTTAACTATAAATAATATAACTATGCCGATAGATATTAGAACAGCTGGTTATCAAAAGAGGGAGCGGGTTGCCGCTCCTTTAGATGTTTACAATAGTACGTTAAATACTCTACAACAGAAACATGATACTGCTATTGAAACTAGTAATCAGATTAAAACGTTTCTTGCTAATAAGCAATTAAACGAAGCTGAAAATGAGTGGCTCGATAAATATTCGAGAGATGTTAATGCTCAAATAGAAGCAAGTGCTCAAGAAGGTAGTTATGCTACTGCATTAACTACTGCAAGAAGATTAGCCGGAGAAGTTGCTAGTAATCCAGGACTTATTGGTCGTGAGCGTTATCAACAAGAGTTTAAAAAGTTTCAAGACGAAGTTACTAATAGTGATGCTTATGATGGAGATGTTAAGGCTTATACATTGGAACAGAACAAATATAATTATCAAGACCAAATAGATGAAACAGGTAGAGTAATAGGCGGTAATCAATTTAAACCTAATTATCGTCCTGTTGAACAAATAGATTATAATACTTTATATCAGAAAGTATTGTCTACTGTTGGTGTTGATTCTAGTTCAGGTGAACAGTTAGTATGGGGTGATGCAGAAGGTAATCTTAAAGAAGGTCAAGGAAATATTGCTGCTGGCGATGTTCCTTATCTTAAAACTTCCAGTGGTATTCAACAGTTATCTAAGGAGAAGATACGTGCTGCATTTGAAGCCGCATTAAATGAAACTCCTGGTGCTCGTGCTTCTCTTGAACAAGACTATAAAGTAAATGTTTGGAAAGCTAATAAAGGTAATAAGAACAATCTTGTTACTAAACCTGACGGAACTATTATGTCACAAAGAGAATTTGAAGAGAATCTATTTGCTCCTAGATATGCTGCTTCTGCTTATCGTAGAGTTGAAAGTAGAATTAATCCTGAATTAGGATTTAATCTATTAGCTGCTTCTCGTAAAAATTCTGCTAAACCTAAGACTGGTAAAGAACCTGATTTACTTCCTTCTTTAGCTACTATTGGTGGTAAAGAAAAAGTAGAACCTGATACTCCTGCTAAAGTACAATCTCAATTAAATACTTTTAATGGTCAGTTATCTAATATGTTTTCTTCTTATGGAATATCTAAATCTCTTCCTTTAGATGAAGCATATAGTAAACTACGTTCAAGTATTGCTAATAATGTTACTTTATCCGATGCTGCTAAGAAACAATTATTAGATGAAGCTAATACTTATTATAGAGGAATAGCTAATGCTAATAATCGTTTAGATGCAATGAAAGGACATCTTACACAAGAAGAACAATATGCTTCGGAGTTCTTAGGTAAGAGATTAAGTAACGGAGATATGGCAGATACTAATAATCCTATGCAACTAGAATATGCTAATAGAATGAATAAGTTATTTACTGATTCTAAAGGCAATAGTTTCGATACAGTTCTAGTTAATCCTATTAACGATAGTAGTAAAGCCGTTATTATATCTAAACTTAGAACAGATATGGGACTGACTAGTAAAGATGTGTCATTTAGTAAAATAGGAGATAAAGAATATATTCGTATTAGTAAAGACGCTTATACTCGTTTAGCTCCTGAAATAGCAGATGTTCTTAAACTTAGTCCCGTAGGATTTACTACTGGTAATAATGCCCCTGAAAAATTTACTAGAAACGATGAAGTTTTCTATGGAAATAAAGTATATGGCAGTTTAACTACTATGGGTATTGCAGGATTTAGAGCAATAGGAAGAGGTGAAATAACTACTGCTAAGAGTACTAAAGATTCTCCTGCTTACGTATATGAAAAAGCTGCACAAATATCTAATGCTGCAACCGAACGTATATCTGAATCATTACCGTCTACTTATGTTGATGTTAATGTATTTGATTTACCTCCTCATATAGTTGCTACCGGTCAAGGATTTGAAGACGACCAATTAAAGAACTATAATGAAAGAGTAATGAACATGATTAGTATTGCTAATCCTGGAAGTATTGTTATTAAGAAACGTAATGCCGAAGGAGTTCTTGAACCTGTTGAAGATAGTAGAGAACGTGATGCTATTATGCAAACTATTCAAGCACAAGTTAAGAAGAAAAATATTAATAATGGTTGGTGTAGTTCTGCTTCTACTGGTGAATATGGAGTATTCTTAAATATTCCTTATACTCCTAAAACTGGAAAGAATAGTGCTAAGAATCCTGATTCTGAAATGGAAGAGAGAGTACAAAATGCAGTAGCCGGAGACTATATGATTACAGGTGCTATTCTTAATGATGAAATAGAAAGATTCAAATCTTTACCTGCCGTTAAAGCAATGGATACTCTTAATTCTATTAAATATAATAACGCACTTAAAAGGAATTATCGTTTATCTGATGCTGAATTTGGAGATGGAACATATTCTGCTGTTACTAATGGTGATAGTTTCTATCAAATATTAGACGCTAATGATGAGCCAGTAATTAAGATTACAGAAGGTGAATTATTTCAACGTATGTTTCAGAATAATCAAGCTAATGCTATTCTTGCTCCTGTTAAAGAGGATATAAATCTTATTAGTGCAAGGAACGGTTCTATTGCAAATTCCCCCATAGAGGAGCAGCAAGTTATTGCTCGTCCGCTTATGCAGAAGGCTATGATAATGGCAGGTGCTACTGGTAATCTAAATGAATTAGATATAGATACTAAGAGGCAAGTATTTCAATTCTTTAATCGAATGTATTCTAGTCTTACAGGTGAAACTCCTAGTCAAGTTATACTTAATCAAATGAACGACTTAATGAAGTAAGCGTATGCCAAACATGTTTGATAATATATCAGTAGAAAAAGCTCCACTAACTAGTGGGGCTAATTCTGTTAATATGGCTAATGATGTTCCTACTGTTACTAAATATAAACCTGATGTTGCTGCACAGGGTGACTTTATGTTTCGTAATCTTACAGGTAAAGAAGTGTTTACTGGTACAGAGGAAGATTATCATTCATTAGCTAAGTATGGTGCTGAACCTAATAGATATCAAAGTAGAGAAGAATTAGAAACTCTACGTGCTAAGAATCAATCAGCTTGGAAACAGGCAGGTAATGCTTTAGGACAAACTATTGGTACTGTTATTGGTGATACTGTTGGAGGTATGGGTATGCTAATAGATTTAGCTACTGCCGGATTATGGGATGATAAACCTTTTAGTAATCCTATTACAAGAGCTGGTGATACTATATCTGATTATGTTCGTGACGATTTATTTCCTATATATCGTAAGAACCCTGATAAAGCATTTGATATGAATGACTTTTCAGGTTGGTTTTTTAGTCAAGTTCCTAGTATTGCTAGTTCTCTGTCTTTAATGATTCCTGGCACTCTTTTAACTAAAGGAGTTGGAGCTGTTGGTAAAGGAGTTGCAGCATTAGGACGTAGTAGTTCTAAAGTAAGTCGTGCAATGAATTGGGCAAAGAAGGCTACTAAATTAGATAATGTATATCGTGCTAATAGATTAAAGATATTAGCTAATGACGGTATTACAGCTATTGGTATGCGTTTAGGTGAGAATTATCAAGAAGCTCGTGGTGTTGCAGAACAGATAGAAGGTGAAGCATTGTCTCTATTTACTGGAATGTCTGACGAAGAGTTTCAGAATTGGTTAGATAATAATCCCGATATTGCAAATGAGACTAAAGGTAGAACTAAAGAAGAAGCCGCTCTTATAGTTGCAGATAAGGCAGCTATGCGTAACTTTGGTTATAACGCAGGTAACGTATTCTTTGATTTCATGCAGTTACGTGCTGTTAATAAAGCAATAGGACAAGTCAATCGTGCTATTACTCCACGTATTCGTTATTCACAGAATCAAGCTCTTGATAGAATAGCTTCTACTGGAATTGAATCTACTAGTCAAACACTTGGACAGGCAGCTAAAGGAACTATTAAAGATTTCGCAGGAAAGATAAATAGACTTATTAATTCTAGTGAGAATCTTTTGTTATCTGAATTATCAGAAGGTATTGAAGAAGCAATAAACTACGTAGGTCAAGAAGAAGGTACTTTATACGGTCGTTATTTATTAGGTCAAGCTGGACAATATAATGGTGCTGTTTCTATGGATAGAATAGAGAAGTACTTACAGAATCCTCAATTATATAATGCTGCACTTTGGGGAGTTATTGGTGGTATTACTTTTGGCGGTACTATGTCAGCCATTAATAATCGTAAAGGTGGTAATGTAGAAGAGAAACAACGTATTGCTGAAATAAATGGTCGTGAACAGGTATTCAATGAGTATGCTCGTCAGATGCAGATTATTGATAATGGTGAAAATCCATATCAAATAGAACGTGATGCTAATGGTAATCCTATTACTTATTTAGATGACGGTACTGTTAGTCAAGACCCAACAGTTGGTACTACTCGTTATGCTAAGATTAGTCCCGAAGAACAAGAAGATTTACGTGCTGCTGCTAAAGAGAAGTTTACTACTACTCTTACTTTAAATGCTATTCGTTCAGGTAATTATGAACTACTTGAAGATTATATTGAAGACCCTAGACTAAAGAAGAAACTAGTTGATTCAGGTCTTGTAGATGATGCTGAATACGATAGAGATACGCAAGAATTAAAGAAAACTATGCGTACTGTTCTTGATAGATACGTTAATTATTCTACTGCATTACGAAGTGCTAATATTGATGATGCTTTACTAGATGTTGCTATATCAGAGAATATAGTTAATGCACAAGAAGCGGACTTATTAAATAAACGAGTAGAAAGACTTAATACTATTCAATCTCAATTAGAGAATAGCATACCGGCTATTAATGAAGTTCTTGACCCAATGGCTAAGAATCGTATGCAATTAGGTATATTAGAACAGTATCGTAGAGAAGTAATGTCTACTTATAATAGTCTAAAGAATAGTAAAAATCCTTTAGATAGAGCACAAGCTAGTCAATATCTTGATTTATCACGAGTAATCGAATCTAAGGTTACAGACTTACGAAGAGGTTTAAGTCCTATGGAAAGTTTGTTCCTAGATAATGTTCGTAGTGTAGAGAATATTGCATTAGGAATAGAAGGTAGCGAAGAACAGAATAACTTAATCAAGAAACAAATAGAAGAACTTGATGAAAATGATGTGGCTCTGTTTAAACAGGCAGGTAAAGACTTTAGTCTTGGTACTCTTGCTAAACAAGTTCGTAATATTAATTCAGAGTATATGGATAATATGGGACAGATACTTCTTGATGAAATTCGTAGAGATAATTATCGTTCTCGTATTATTACTACTAATGAACAAGCTAAGAAATTTGAAGATACTCGTAAGAAAGAATTAGAAGATGCAGCTAAGAATCTAGTTAAGTCAGCAAAGAAGAATCTTAATGACTTTGTTAATATGGCTAATGAAGAAGAGCTTGGTAATCTTGAGAAAGCACTAGATAATGCGTTTACTGATGAAGAAAGTCAGAATACTAGCAATAAGAGTTTATCTAATGCTGTTAGTATTTTAACTAATTCAGAGAATGGTAAGAAAGATATAGCGTCTTTAAGAGAAGCTATTACTAAGAGAAGAAATAGTCTTGCTGCACAAAGTCAGGCACAGCAACAGAATGGGAATAATCAACGACAAGACTCCTCTACGGGGGAAGCGAGGAGCGAAGCGACGAGGCAAGAAGAACCAGAGGTTAAGCCTATTCCAAAACCTAAACCAAAGACTGCTAAAGAGAAGAAGTTAAAAGAGACATTAGATAAAGTAGTATCTAAAGCTAATTCAGGTGTTGTAAATAAAGCTAATATTAATAACTTAGAATTTACAATAGTAAAACCTTTTGCTAGTTTAGGAGATGTTAGTAGAAAACCAGTTAAAGTAAGTGCAATAGACGTACGTGTTAGTAAATTTGGCAATGTTAGTATTGATGGAATGGATACCAAAGGTAATATCATTGCTGATGTTACTATTGATGAACTAAATGCCGCTATTGCTATCGGAGATATTACTTATGTAGATACTAGTAAATCTGATGAATCTGCTCCTTCCGATACTAACGTTCTTGAATCATCTATATCTGATAATGACTTAGAAGGTCAACGCCAACGTATAGAAGAGATAAATCTAATTATTGATTTATATAATCAGATACAAGGTAATCAAATAGAAGGTAAGACATTTACTAGTCTTAATGATATGATGGTTTATTTACAACAGTTGAATCCTAAAGCTGTTAATTTGTATAATGATATTAAGATTCTAGCTAATCGTCAAATAGTAGACGGTAAGATAGTTAATGTTGATGAAGAGATTAAAACTCCTTCTGATATTATACAAGAAGCAAGTAAGACTTTAGATAAAGCTGTTGCAGAGAATAGACAGAATACTAAAGATAATGGTTACTTCTTTAATCTAGTTAATCTAAATGATAGTAAGGTTTACTCTCGTATTGGTCAGTTAAAGACTAATGATACAGTAAGCGTAGAACTAGATGAAAACGGTAATCTTATTGTTAAGTCTCGTGGAATTAAAATAGGTGAGTTTCCTAAGATTGGTTATAATAATGGTAATGTTGAAGTTATGAATCAAGGTTGGAGATATACTGTTAGAAACGATAGCATAGATTTCATAACTCAACTTCAATCTATTATTGCTAGTGAAGAGCCTAGTGCTAAAGAATTTGTACAACTTCTTAATAATATACGTCGACTATATCGTGTTCGTAATAACCCTGAAGTTGAAGGAACATTCGGACATCAGCTTAATGCTCTACAAGAGAATGGTCATTGGCAAAATCTAACTAGTTTATTCGGTGATACTCAAACTAATCTATTAGATAGGATTAAACATCTTAATAATATCATATTCTTTAATAACGCTCTTAATGTTAATCAGTCTAACTTTAGTACCATTGTTAATGAATCGTTGACTAATTGGATGAATAAACTCAAGAAGTCTTATACTGACATTAATAACTTAAAGTCCTCTATTAGTAATACTAAGTCTAAGAAGAAACGTCTAGTTGTTGGTCGTACAAGTTCAGGTAGTGTTATTTATGCTAAAGATAAACAAGGTAATCCTATATATCGTAAGTTTGGAGATGTTACTACTAGTGAAGCAACTGATGGTTATCGTCTAGTAGTAGGCGTTGATGGAGGAGTAGCCGATATTAAATCTAATAGTATTATCGCTGCTAGTCGTATTCCTAGAGGAGTAGTTGGTATGACTATTAAAGATTCGGAAGGTAGACTTATTGCAGTTACTAGCCGTGAGAATACTATGAGTAATAGTGAAACAGAAGCTACTGAATATACTAAGAGGTTTAATGAAGGATTAGATAAATTATTCCATTCATTAGTAGATGCTACTCTACAAGGTAATACTGACTTACATCAACAACTATTAGATGAAATATCTAAGTATGTAGGTAAGCAAAAAGCCCTTTATGGTTATGAAGTTGTAGGTCGTGCATTTCGTCCTCTTAATAAGATTGGAGCTACTATTTACTTTAATGTTGCTGATAGAAATGTAGCATTTGCTATACCTGGTGAAACTAAACCTAGAAGGCTTATGGCTCGTATGCCTAATGGTTTTGTTCCTACTAATAATCATGGTAACTTTAGTACTATGATGGAAGGAGTATATGCTACGCTTACCCGTAATGTTATTAATTCAGCTATTCGTGGTGAATCTAATTTGTTTAGAATGGTAGATGGTAAACTACAAGCTAAGATACCTAATATACTTCAAGATGAATGGATGGACACAGGTTATAGTAGTTATGAAGAATTTGTAGCTAAAGACGGAGTACTAGTTACTGACTTAGGTAATGTTACTGATAGTAAAGGTAATATCATTAGTAACTTTAATTATGTAGGAGATGTATATAATCGTAATATCACTCTTATGAATCCTAGTCGCAATGCTAGTCGTACTGACGCGGCTAACGCCGCTACTTCCCCCATAAAGGAGCAACAAACTGTGTCTCCCGTAGTTGTACCTGACCCACTTGCTAGTCAAGACAGTACTCCTCAAGTAGGTACTCTTATGGAAGTTGCACAAGCTAATACTGATAATCCTAATCTACTATCTGTTATATCCGCATTAGAAAGTGCTGGTATTAAACTTAATCCTGATATTGAAATAGTAGGCGATGAAGGTAGATTTGCAGGAATAGTCGCTGGTGGTAATACTATTACTCTTAGTAATCGTTTTAATAGTCTTGCTCCTGAACGTAGAGTTCTTACTCTTATACATGAAGGTGTACATTATCTACTTAATGATGAACGTGCTAAGATAGAACAATCATTCGGAGACTTATACGATAAGTTTGCTAACTTTATTAATCAAGATTCTCGTCTAGTAGATGAGTATGGAGATTTCTTAAATAGTAGTAAACCTAGAGCTGTTGCTATTGAAGAGTTTGTAGTCGAAGCTATTACTAATCGTACATTTGCTAGATTACTAGCTAGAATTAAGTATGATTCTAATGCTACTACTGAATCAAATAACATATTTACTAAAATAGTAGATGCTTTAGTAGAATTAATAGGTAAAATAGGACAAATAGATAATACATTACTTGGAGAAGTTCGTAATCGTTTATCTACTATTGGATTAGAAACTAGTGATACAGCTAGTACTTCTACTGTTACTCATGACGATACTTTTGATAGAGCAGAGGAAGATGTTAGTGTTCCTACTGATGATGTATTTGATATTCCTGATATAGACTTAGATTTAGATAGTAGTATAAGTGATAACTACCGTCAAGTCGATAATTTCGATAGTCTGATTGAGGGATTAAATAATCGACAAAAGGCTATTGTGACGCATTTGTTTGACACTGGTGAGCTTAGTTTTGTATGTAGTTAAGTAAGATAAGCCTAGAGACGAAAGTCCGGCAGAGAGCCTTAGAATGAGCCATTTTAAGCGCATCTGCCGGGACTTTTATATTTTCCTTATCTTACTATCACGACAGCATATAAAATGCGAAATTCGGCAGGAATTTGCGGTCTACGGGCATCCGTCCGCCTTCGTAACGTGCGGTTTTCGTCCGTCTAATGAATCTATTTGATAGTATTGATAATAATGTTATCTTTGATAATGTTAGTAATAACTTAATTAATAATATAAAGTGTATGAGTTGTATTCCTAGTAACCCTAAATTAGATAAGCTATTACCGCTTACTAATAACGATGTTAGAAAATCTACTGAATACCTTGCTACTATCGAAGACAATAGTTTTCGTGATTGGTATAAAGAAAAGACTGGTAGAGACTTTAATGATGAGAATATTGATACTAGTACTGTTAATGCTATAATAGCATATAATAACAGAGAGACTATCAATACTAAAGATTATGTTCAGAACGTTCGTACTTCACGGACTGGTGTATTTGGTAATGACATAGCGAAAGAAGACCACGCTATTAATATTCTTGCTACTATTTATTTAAAGAGTCAAGGAAGTATTCGTAAAGCTCTTGCTAATAAAAAACGTAAAGGTGAAAGCGAAGTAATAAAGGATAAAGCCGGTAATGAGTTAAGTCCTCAAGCCGCTATAAAGCTGACTATGATTACTTATCTTAATAGACATCTGAAAGAGAATGATAAAAAACTTACTCAAGAACAAAAGGCTTATGTAGGTACTATTATTCGTAATCTTTACGATGGTGGTAATTATAATCGTAATGAGTTATTTGATATAGTAATTAACTCACCGGAAGTAGTTAGTCTTAGCAAAGAGTTTGGCATAGATACTAATGAAGACTATGAAGCTAGCGATGATGTTAAAGAAGATAGTGAACAGAACTCTCGTCAAGATGACCAAGAAACTATTGCAGCTCTTCGTGCTGATTGGTCTGAATTATCTGACCAACGAAAAGATATAGATAAAAATGTTAGCAAAGAAGTAAAAGAATGGTTTGCTCGTTTACCTAAAACAAATAGTAATAGTTTTATAAATGAACAACCTGATACTTCTAATAATACTTATTCAGGCATGGCTGAAAGTGCTACTTTTTCTAGTTCTTTTAAAGCTATTAATAACTATGGTAATTTCTCTAGTGTTGAAGCTATGGTAGAAAGTTTCCATACTATTGCTGCAAGATTTAAAGAAGTATCTCATTTAGAATATGCTGCACGTTTACTAGAAGACGAAGCTAATGTTCAAATGAGAAATAAGATATTTACTCAACTAAAACAATCTATTTGGGAACGTAATGAAGTAGTTTATAGTCAAGACGGTTCTAATGTGGTTACTAAGAATCGTAATACTTTTCCTAAACTTAATCTACAAAACAAAATACTTAATAGTTTCGATTCACTTATTCACAATCCTTCTATTATGGCTAATGATATTGCCGTATTAGACGAACTTAAAAACAGATTATCTACACTAAAAAATTCTAACACAAATGAAATCCAAGAAATTACGGAGCAAATTGCTGCAATTTTTAATAAGTATAACTTCGGCATCAATAGACAGGGTGTTGTTAACTACGTTCGTAACTTCGGTGATAACCAACTTTCTAATATCTCTTCTATTGTCGATGATTTGTTAGAGTTTAATAAAGTAGTAGGTAAGGCGACTAATCTATTAAAGATAGATAATGAAGCACAACGTATCTATTATGCAGGTGAATATGCTAAAACTAAAAAGAATGAAGAATATGTGGTAGTTCCTTTTGATAAATCTCAACTACAATACAAAGGCGGTTATGCTAATAATATAGCCAATCGTATATCTAATAGATTTAAAGATTATCAGATAGTAGATTCTGAATTTAATAGTATTAATGCAGAGAACAATCTAGTTAGTGATATTTTAAAGAACAACTATATAAGTAAGTTCTTTGAAAGAATTAACGATAATCGTTATAATGATAATCCTGTTAATAATACCGAACTACGTGATTACTTAGTTAAATTTGCTAATATTCCTCAATACAAATATAGTAATATTCTTATTGAGAAAACTTTGTCTAATAGAAAGATAGTCCCAGGTCTACTTCGTCTTACAGATACTGGTTATGAACTAACTGAATATTATCGTGAATTTGGCGCACAACTATATAATGGAGTTAGTAACGAAGTAACAGGAAAGGCTAAATCTTATAAAGATATTAATGCTCTTGAATGGGATATTATTACTCTGAATGAATACGCTAATAATGGCGACAATTACGAGATGACTAAAGGAGTTAAGAAATCTAAGTTCTTTACCCAAACGCCTTCCGATGCACCTAAGACTTTCGTATTCAATAGTTATAAGTTAGACTATACTGGACTATTTAATGCTAATGGTTCTATTTATCATGGACATCCTATCTATGTTTCTTATGCTAATATCTATGCTAAAGAATTAGCAGAGATGGCACAAGCTATTAACTTCTTATTTGAGACAACTGTTGAGAATGGAGTAGTAACTATCGTATCTGATGAAAACGGTAAACCTAAGATAAAAGAAGAGTTTAAAGATTTGCGTAAATCAGAAGCTAGACTTAACTATCATTATCGTAAAGGTATTCTTGATTCAAATGGTGTTCCTACTGGTAATGTATTTAAGTTTAGAAGTCTACTTATTGATAAAGTTAAGAACCTTAATAAGTATAATAGTGAGACAGCTAAAACGGTAGATATGAATTGGCTATTTGAAGGAGGCAACGTATTCTCACTCCTTTATGGGGGAAAGAATAGTGAAATATCGCTAATACAAGATGAGAATGGAGAGTACAATATTAGACTTACTGGTGGACTTCGTAATTCTGTATATAATTATATAGATAATTATATTAATTATAGAATACAAGAAGCTGTTGCTAAATACAGTTCTGATAAAGAATTTGTAGATAGATATAAGAACGCTAGTCAAGAATCATTTAATGCTTTTATTGCAGAAATGGTACTTAACTATGAGATTCAATATAACAATCTTAATGATATGTTCTTTGGAGATGAAGCATATTATAAAGATTCTCGTGATACAATTAAACGTAATAAAGAATATCAAGCCGGAGGATTATCTTATGCAGGTTATGACTTATACAATGTACAGAAGCATTTGGGAGATATAGTAGTTTCTCCTAATAAGACTATTAGTGTAGATAGTAGTTTTAAATATATTACTCTTGAAGATGTTCAAAGCAAAGGTGGAGTTATTGAAGATTTAAAGAAACAATTAAAGATAGCTAAAGTATCTAAAGAGACAGAAGCATTTGTACTTAAACAGTTTGCTAAAGATAAATCAGAAGTAACTGATGCTCAATCGTTCATAACCTTAGACGAATTTGTTCGTAGAATATATCTACGTGGCGAGTATGATAATTATAAAGACTTAATTGAAGCTCTTTATGATGAAAGTAAACCTATTGATAATGTTAAGTTAGGAGAATTATCTAAGAAAATACAAGTTCAAAAGAACTTCTATTATGATTTAGAAATAGATAATGATGCTAAATTAGCTAATCCTATTCAGATTAAAAATGCTGAATTTGTACTCATACCTAGATTTTTAGGTAATAGTGAACTTGGTTTACTTGCTAAATATATGACTGATAATAATATTGGTCAGGTAAACTTTACTACTACCGAAAAGGCTACAACTAATAGAGTATTAGAGTTTTGGGATGCTCATGGAAAATTCCCCTCTAAAGAAAGGTTGAAACGGTTTAACGAGGACATCCAAACTAAGTATAAAACTGGTTGGTATTCTAATCTATATACGCAACAAGATATTCCACAACACATGGACGGTGAGAATAAAGCTGGATTGCAGATAGTTAAGAAACTAATTGATAATATAGGTAATACTCCTGAAGGACAATCTCTTATTAAAGATTTCTTTGATAACTTTACCGCTAATATTCAAGATAGCTTTAAAGATGCGGCATCTCGTATTGGAGTTAGTATTGACGCTAGAGGTAACGTAGTATATGAAGAAGGAAAAGTTAAGATTGATAATAATCAATTTATAGCACTTATTAAAGACGAGTTAACTCGTAGAGGATTAGATAGTAATTATCGTAAATATGCCGAAATCAATCCTGAAACTGGATTACCTTATATGCCTGCATGGACTAACTTAGTTCGTAGTAAGATAGAAAACATTGTAAATAGTATATTTACTAATCGTGTTACTCGACAAGTACTTCCTGGTTTTCATGCTAGTCAAGTATCAGATGTTGGTATAACAGCTTTGTCTGGTCGTACAGATTTAAGAGATTTAATGCAATCAAAAGTAGAAGAGAAGCACGGATATAGTCTAGGACGTAAACTTACTTATCATAAAGACGGAAGTCAAATAGTAGAAATACTATTACCTAAATGGATGGTTAAGGCTTATAATACTTATGATAATGAAGGCAATCTTGTACATGAAGTAACTTTAGAGGACTTACAAAATGCTGGATTAGATACTATGATTGGTTATCGTATTCCAACAGAAGGTAAACAATCTATTGCTGTTATGAAAGTAGTAGGTTTGTTAGATGAATCTCAAGGTTCTACTATTGTAGTTCCTGATGAATGGGTATTACAAACTGGTGCTGACTTTGATATTGATAGTATTTATGGTATATATCATACAGCTTATTTCGATAGAAATGGTAAACCTCATAAGGTCGAATATATAGATGGAGAAGATGAAGTAAGTACTTATCGCAGATATATTGGTTATATAAATTCTTTAATAGATAAAGAAACTCGTAAAGCTACTAATTCTGAATTTACTAAAGAAGAATTTAAAGAAGCTCGTAAAGCTGCAAGAGAAACTGTTCGTAAAGCTAATGAAGAATATGATAAATTCTTAACTGACCAAGTTAGAGATTTAATAGCTGAAACAGATGAAACATGGGCTGAGCTTCCAAGAGAAATAAAAGATAATCTTACTATTACTTTTAAATCAAAAGAATTAAAGTTTGGTGAAAGAGTAGACGCTATTGTAAGTAAGATGGACTTTTATGAAAGTGAATATGCTAATGATGAATATGTTGCTAAGTTTGCACAACAGTATCGTAATATTCAATCTGTTATTAATGAACAAAGAGAATTTTATCAAAATGTAAAAGATAACGCTGAACAACTAGCTATTGATTATGCTGATGAAACTCGTAGAGCTAGATTAGAACAAACTATTCAAGCAAGAGCTGAAATAGTAGGAGCTATGTCTCTTGAAGAATTTAGTCAATTAACAGTAGCTCAACAAAATACTCGTGATGCTCGTAACAATAAAATAGTAGATACATTTATTAATATAATGAATCTACCAGTATCTATTGGTGAGAACTTATCGTCTAGTAATTTTGAAGATATTAAAGCTGCAAAGAGTAGTATCTTTGAAGGTTTGTCAGAGACTTATCGTAATATTAATTCAGTAATTGCTCAAAATTGGTATCGTGATGCTAATATGTCCGGTGCACGTCTTAAAGCTATTTCTGTTAATCGTGACAACTTTGCCTCTATTAGTAATAAAGCTAAGACTATTATTGACGGTGCTCATGGTGGTTTTAGGTTTGTATATACATATAATACAGAGAAAGAAGCCAAAGACGCTCAAGCAAAATTAAGAAAACGTTTCAGAGACGTAACTAGAAGTGGAAAAGAAGTAATGGTAAACCATAATCAATTAGGTTGGAGTTACGATAATCTTAATATAGATAATCGTTTAATTACTCCTTACTCTTCTGAAACTACTGCACTTATTCTTGACGGTGTAAAAGAAGGTGGTGTACCTAATGTTGATTTATATACTTTCGATGTATATAAGTCTATTGTTGATTGTGGTGCAAACTATGAAACTTCTATCTTATTCGTTAATCAACCTGTAATAACCGAACTTATTGCTAGACAAAATGCTAATGATAATGTATTCGGTGAAACTGGATTTAATCCACTTATAGGATTGAGACGAGATATGTATATAAGATTGGCTAAGACTGTTGGTATTCCAGCTGATAGTATTACTAAGAAAACTCGTCTTAAAGATGTTAAAGCAATGCTTGAAGCTAGAGGAGTAACTATCAATGAAGATGAATTACTCGAAGAAGGAATACGAGTAACTGAATTAAGAGAACATCTTAAAGATGATGTAGAAAGTACTAGCTATAATAATACAGATAATCTTATATATCAGATTAAAGCATTAAGGGCATTTGAATATTTCAAAGAGATAGGTGACCAAATCAATACTAACATGATGGTTATTACTAGTGATAAGTTTGGTGCTGGTAAATCTGCTAACGAAATTGACAATGTAATTAATCGTATTACTGATATTAAGAATAACAATATTGCTCGTATTAAGAAAGGTAATCCTGTTCTTAAAGCTGTTACAGAAGAAGGTAATAAATATCTTATAGATGCTATTTATCCTAAGATTAGTTTTAATACTATTAACGATATTAATCAGGATGATTCAGAATCAGCATATCCTTCTTTATATTATCAACTGAAGTATAGCTGTATAGCTACTGAAAAGATTATTCGTGATAGTGAAATATTCAAAACTCAAACTCCACAGTTCCGTGAGTTAGTTAGTAAGTTCGATGTTCGTAATCTACAAACTATTCAACAGTTAGAGAGTTTCATAATTAATATGAGTCAAGCACAATCTAATTTTGTTAATACTAATAGATTTATAACTAGAAGTGATAATGAGTTTATTCCTAGTTATAATTTGAATCTTATTAGCAGTCAACAGAATACTCGTGCTAGATTATATGGTTATACTAATGTAATAGGTAGCTTCGATATGTCTGATATGTCTGAAAAGAATGTAGAAGCATTTATGAAGTTGTCTCCTGCAAATAAAGTAGTATTGATTCAAAGATATACTTCGGATGATAATCTATTTAAAAATCTAAATGTGGAGTATAAAGGTCGTCGCAATAGTTATGATAGAATATCTATTATTGATAGTACTATATCTACTGAATCTCAATATCAGATGTTTCGTAATGCTTGGCATAGTAATAATCCTTTCGTTAAACTTACAGCTATGGACCTAGTAAGATATTCTATGGTAGTAGAAGGTTATAAGTTTAAAGGTGGAACAGTTAGTAAGATTATTCCTGTTGAGCTTTTATATGGACAGGATACTGATATTGATTCTGATAATGGAGTTTCAACAGCTACTAATATTATTAATGATGCAGATAGAGCTATTAATAGTATGATTCAATACGGTAGTGAAACAGGAACCTATGAAAGACTTAGTAATGATGATAAGGCAATAGAAAAATTACGTGACTTATTCTTTAGAACTAATCCTAATAATCCTGATGTACTTACATTTGAGAATAAGAAGTACAAAGAATCTAATAAGATAGTATTCAATAGACTTGGTGTAGGTATGCTTAGTTTTAAAGAAGCACAAGAACGCAGAATGATTACTGGTAGTAAAGATAATCGTAAATATCGTCATTATGCTAAGACTAATGATAATAATAAAATTCTACGTTTATATAAGCTAGTATATGATAATGATGTTGTATATATGCTTCCTACTAATCCTTTGGAACAGAACGAAATTGGAGAAGCTAGTGTTAATCCTGATAATAATAGAATGTATCTTCCTTTAGATATACTGGAAGAAGTTTCTATTCGTCAGCACGACCCTGCATTTATTAGTTCTATTAATATAGCTATGAACTCTGATATTCGTAAGTTTGTAGTTCTTCCTAAGGTATTTGAAGTTGGTGCTAGTTTATTAATTGAAGAAGCATTTCCTAATAGTACAGTCTTGACTTCCCCCATAAAGGAGCAACAAATTGATACTTCTCGTAGATACATTATTGCTACTACTGATAATCAAGCTATACTAGATACTATTGAATCTCTTGAAGCTGTTGGTATTACTAATTATGTTGTTGCAGCTCCTAATATGAATTATGGTAATATTCGTAAATTTATTAATGACCGTAATAATGAGGATATTGCAGCTAAGAGACTACAAACCGCTATGACTAAGTTAGAAGCTAATGAAATTCAGCTTAGAAAAAAGAAGTCAGATAATTCTGAATCTCCTTATTATGCTCAACTTAAAGCTAGCATTAATCAAACTATTGAAGATGTTAATGTTAATGGTATTGGTTTTGTTCCTGTTCTACAAACTGTTGTAGATAATACAGGTTTTAGAGCCGGTGGATATTTTAGATACGAAAAAGAAGGTAATGTTTATATTGTTACTAACTTAGGTCGTGTAACTACTAAATCTGTTAGTCTCACTCCTGACTATATGTATAGTAAGAAAGTAACTATTAATAGTGTTAGTCAATTACAATTCCCTAGACGCAATGCCATTACTCAAGTAGTTAAAGAAAACGCTAGATTAGATAAGTTTGCTAATAATAACATTATTCGTGTTCAGACAGAAGATAACTTTATTAATGAAGATATACTTGAATCTGCATTGATAGATAATGATAAAGAGATAAATGATTATATATCTCGTGTTATTGAAAGTGTTGAACGTAGTAATGCTAATGTAGAAGAAGCTGCATTAAACGATGCTTTCCGTTCATTTACAGCTATTGATTTACGTTCTAATACAGCTACTAAGTTAAATGATAACTTACGTGAACAAGCGTTGAGAATTATCAATGGTTATACTAATAGACGTATTGATGATTTCTTATTTGATATACATAACTTCTTTACTACTTATGTTACTAATCCTGACGGAACTTATAAGTTAGATGAAAATGGTAACAAGATAGTTCAAGAGAAATGGAGTATAACTAATAAGAAGTTATTCGACCGTATGTTAGAGGACGAAACATTACGTACTCGTTATGAAATGTTCCTAGATGATATTAATAGATTTGTAGAAGACTATTCTATTATTGAAGCTATTCAACCTTATAATATTGATGAAGCTTATACTGTAAGTGAGACAGAAGAAGAAATCGAAGGTTTACGTAGAACTAATGATATGCTTAAACAGATTAAGGATAAGTTCAAACGTATCAAAGACTTAGATAATGTAGTTAAACGTAGTACTAAGATGTACTTCGATAGTTACATTACTAGTCTTTCTAGTGACCCTCGTGTACAATCTAATATGCTTAGTATTACAGAAGCATTTGAAGATGAAAACTTCTTCCAGTTTTGGTTGGCTGATAGTCAAGAAACACATATACCAATAGTTCAAATAGTTCTTAAACAAATGATGAATCAGTTAAGAGCTAGTGAAATAGAAGCTAGAGACAAAAAGATAGCGTTTACTTCGGCAATATCAGCTATCATTGAGGACGCAAAAAACAACGGTATAGACGTGTCTCTGAACGATATTTTGGACGAAAATGGCAATCTTTTGCTGCCGTATAATGAAACGTTCACTGAAAAATTAAGGTCGCTAAAAGAGGCTGTAAAGCTGGCACAAATCGAAGACCCGAATGGTCGAGACGGTTTAATATATAAGAAAGCTAAAGATGAGTTAGAGAAGTTCTTAATAGATAATGTAGAACGTGAATACGTTAAAGAGATGTATCAAGAGTACTACAATACAAACCAGTTACTTAATAAATACCCTGAAACTTATGTTAAGTTAATGAAGCTATTGCATGAAGAAGGAGATATATTAAGTACAATGATTGACAATGATTATAGTACTCTTACTGTTCAAAATGAAAGACGTCTTAACGAGATTCAAAGTGAACTTACTGAAATGCGTGCTGTTATTGATGTTGACGGTAATTACAAAGAGAATTATTATGAAGCTAATGCAGTTAATAATTATCTATTGTCTCGTCGTCAACTTAATAATAAGTATAAAGAGAACAGACCCAAGGATGCTTTTACTATTCGTTATAAACAAGCTATTGAAGGACTTCAATACCCTGAAACATCTGAAACTTATCGAGAATCAGCTGAATGGCTTAAAGCTAATACCGACTATAAGTTAAAAGGTGAGTTCTTAGATGAGTTAAAGAAGGCTTATATGGATACTCGTGCTGGCAATCCTTTTGATAGTTTTGTTCGTACTATGGCATACGGTAAGTATGATGAAACAGGTGTTATTGATGGTACTAAGTTTACAGAAGTGCAAATAGCTAACTTAAAGAAACATCAAGAGCAAATGTTTGCCGCAGCTGTTGGTAGAGTTAAGCCAAATGAAGAACAAGCTCAAAAGTGGTTAGATGAGCATATAAGTTATATCAATACTGTATATTACGAAGCTATGTATGTAGCTATGAACAAAATGGGTAAAGTAGTATTTGATAAATGGTATAACGAGAATCATGTACTTAATCCTATTACTAAAGAATACGAACCATTAGCTATTTGGAAACAAATGGTAGTTAAGGACGAAGCTAATAATATGGAATATAGTCCTAAATATAAATGGTTAGAAACTAAAGTTAAAGACAAGTACAAGAATCCTAACTATGATGAAGTTAAGTTACAACCTTCTACTAATAAATATCGTAATGATAAGTATTACGGAATGAATAACTATCAGCAACAACTATATAATGAAGTAGATAATCTACTTAATAGTCTTGTTAAAGATAAACGTAGTCGTGCTTATATTAATCGTGGTTATTTACCTAATCAAGCTGTTGAACAACCTCATCAAGGTTTTACTGATTATTGGCAAGACTTTAAACGTAGTCATGGTTGGTATGATACTCCTAATAAGTCTGATATAGAGCTTAATCTATATAAAAGATTTAGTAATGCTCCTATGTTACATAGTTTATCAGAGATTAAACTTCTTCCTATTCGTGAGAAACAAGAAGGTGAAACTACTGATGAATATCTAGCTTATGTTCGTGAAACTCAAGCTAAGAATAATGAGTTACGTAAGCAAAGAGCACAGGAAAATGCAGAACGTAATAATCCTAATGTTCTTGAAAGACTTAATTCATTTATTGATAGCATGTATAACTTTAATACTCGTAATGATATAGCTAGATTAGCTAAAATTACTAGTAATCAATTACGTAATATGGATATTATTAAGAGAAATCCTAATGATAAACTTATGGATAATAGATTACTTAGTAGAATTACTGGTAAACAAGAAATACGTACAACTAAGAGCGATGATTCTAATATAGTTAAGCACTTTGAGAATCAAGTTCGTAAGTTAGTATTTAATGAATTTGAAATGGATGAAGGTACTCGTTCTAAAGTATCTCGTGTTATGCGTAATATGGTATCTAGTAAGTTTATGATGTTAAACGTTACTGGCGGTATTGCCAACGTATTATATGGTAAGACACAGATACAAATGGAAATGGCTGCCGGACAATTCTTTAAATACAAAGACTTCCGTAAAGGCGAGAACGAATGGATGCAGAATATAGGTAGTTATTTAGCTGATGCTTATAATGAAACTACTAATAACGAAACTAATGCTGTTATTAGATTATTCAATGTTATTGAATCTGATATGGTAACAGAACGTTATGGTAAAGGTAACAATCCTATGGGTAAATTAGAAAATCTGTTGTTTATCCAACAAACCGCAGGTGAACATTATATGCAGAACGCTACATTGTTAGCTATGCTTCATTCTCATAGAGTTGTTGCTGTTAATGGTAAGAATAAAGTAATGTCATTTGAACAGTTTGCTATGGGACTTAGAGAAGAAGCATTGCTTAAAGTTCTTCGTAAGAATAATCCTGAATTAGTTACTAAATATGAAACATTCAGAGATAAAGTGCTTGAATCATATATTGAGAAAGAACGTTATGTTAAGTTTAAAGCTGATATAATAACTGACTTCTTACGTTCTGTTCCTAAAGAGATAAGAGAAGAGTTTAAAGCTACCTATAAAGAAGATACTAAAGAAGAAAGAACTAAGTTTGAGAATCATCCTTCTTTTAGAGAAAGTCTTATCTTGAAGAACGGTGTTGCTACTCTTAAACCTGACAGTGGTCTTACTAATGATGATATTGCAGCTTTCCGTAATAAGGTTATATCAGTTAATCATCAAATACATGGTATCTATGATAAGATTAGTGCTAATCAATTACAACAATCTTGGTGGGGAGCTTTACTAATGCAGTTCCATAAACACTTAGTTCCTGGATTCCAAAAACGTTTTGGTTATCGTTTAGGTCATTTTGACGGTATATATAACGAAACTAGAGAATCTATTAGTAAAGGAACTTATGTTAGTTTAGGTGAGTTTATAGCAATGCCATTTAAGAAATACTACGAACTTAATGATAGTAACGAACTTCAAGCTGTTCGTACTCTTCAAGGAATTGCTAAAGGTTATGCAGATTTTGTAGCTAATCTTACTACTTATTATAATATTCTTCCTGAATATGATAAAGCTAATATTCGTAGATGCTTAGGTGAATGGATAGCTATTACTAAGGCAGTAGCACTATTTGTAGTAGGAAAATTAATGCTAGATGACGATGATGATTCTACACAAGTAGCCGACTATATCCTATATAGTGCTGACCGTCTAATGTCTGAAACTATTCAATATACTCCATGGGGAATAGCTAATGAAGGTAAGAAACTATATAGTCAACCAGTAGCTGCATTAAGTATTGCATCTGATAATCTTAAATTACTGGAAGCCTGTTGTAGTTATATTATTACTGGTAATCCTGATGATTTATATTATAATTCAGGTACTTATTCAGGTGAGAATAAACTTAAAGTTAATATAATGAAACAGATACCATTAGTTAATCAAATTATAAAACATCAAAGACTTGGTGCTAATAATAGTTACTATAAAGTACGTAGTAGTCCGTTTAGTGGTTTAGGTCAAGTTGTTGCTAATATGATTACTGATGAAGATGAAGAATAACTAACTACTTAATATTACAACTCATAGGAAAGTCGGATTGCTTGTGAAAGTAGTCCGACTTATTGTTTATATCAAAATAATTACTACCTTTGCAGTGAACAAGTACCTACCGTCTCGGACTGTTGTACGGGATTTAGCATTTGCTATCTGACTAACTAGATTAGTTGCGTGTAGTGTGGAGAGCTAGGGAACTCGATTAGTCTTAGTACTTATAAGTACTATTTCATTTAGGCAGTGTCTCCGCCCTAGTGCAAAACCTCGGACGATAAATAGAAACAAAGCTACAAGGATTAGTAGAATGATTGTCAATAGCGATTGATTTAGCTTCACTACCCGAAAAAGAGCCGAATACTATTTACTCCGTCTATGACCTCACTATATCCAAAAAGTTCCCAAATGTTCTATCTGACGAAGAACATCTTCCTGAACACTATCCCCAGTGCCGTTAGTATTATTGTTTGGAATACTATTATCAATATTAGCTTTACTATATCCCGCTAGCCTAACGGCTAGCTTTCTTCCCCCATAAAGGAGTTGGTTTACCGGTAATTCCGCTCCTTTATGGGGGATTTAGCGAGCTTTGCGAGCGTAGGCAAGTCCAGCAATACAATTATCCCTAGTACGTTGGTTTTATCCAAGTACAGTTTAAAAAAAAGAACTATCAACAGTATTGCTACTATTAATAGTTCTAAGTTCATTTACTTTCTTTCATATCTTTCTTAGCTCTTTTGTATCCTTTCATATAACCTTCTACATAGGCTTTAGTACATAGATTTGATTGTATTGGAGTACAAGGTCTATAAATACAATTCTTACAAGCTCTACTAAATCCATTAGATTGATAGGCTTTTACTTTAACACTTATTCTTTTTGTCATAATATTATAAAATAAGAGTACCAGTATTTCTACTAGTACTCTTAATAATGTATAACTAAAGCTGGTTATTTACGATATTGTATTTGTTTTCACGCTTGTTTTATAGTTGCTCTCTATTTGTTTAAGTTTGAGATAAACTTTATTACGAGCTTTAAGTTGTGGTAAACAACTAACATATCGCATAGCTTTGCGAATCTGTTTAATCATGTACTTCTCCGACTTCATCTTTTATTTCTTCTTTTGGTTCAACATAAGGATTCCAAGTATTCACGAACTGATTAAGTTCAACTACAATTTTTTCTCGGTTAAAAGTATCATTGTCAGCACTTGGAGTTATATCTTCAAGAACAACATGAAGAGTATTACTACCGTTCTTGTCTTGCATACAAGCTAGACTATTACACTGATATACCTTATATGGTATTTTAGGATTTACTACTTTAGAATTATTTCCATAAGTTTCTATGGATAATACATTATTTATTTTTAGCATAATTAAATAAGTTCTTCAAAATTATCATTAAAATACTCTTTAGCAACAAGCCATTGGTCTTTATGATTTTTAGGATTACGAGCAATCATATCTCCTAGTTTTGGAGAACCGGCTTTAGTATCTTCACTAGATATAGATATGCAATTATGATTTTCATCTTCATAATATATATTTGAAGCATTAGATATGTTTTTATTATCAGTTCTAGCTTTATATAAATCTATATCTTTCTGTGTAACAGAACGAAGTTCTGCAATTTGTTTTCTACGATATTTTTTAAACATAATTTCTTATAATTAAATACATTCTTCAAAACTAACGCCAGCTCTTGTAAGACGAGAAAGAAGAATATCAGAATAGTTTCTCATAGACGTAAGCTGACAAGTCATATCATTTCTCTCTTCTGCATCAAGTTTCTTAAAGAAAGGATTGCTATTAATAAATTTATTAAGTTTACCAATCTTATCATTAAGCTCTTCATATTCTGTAATTACTCTTTGAATATGAGGAGGATATTTACTTTCTTTAGGTTTAACATTAATACCGTATTTAGCCCATTGAAGAACAAAACCAAGATGTGCCCAAAGGTCATTAACAACTTCTTCCATAGCATATTGTTTGCCAAGTTCCTCACTATAATTCTTTGGGTCAACACAAGAAGAATGACGAACAGTATCGAAACCACTGCGAGTATGAGCATTAACAACAGTAGTCTTTTCTCCTATTGTTGTAACATGCACATCTGTAATAAAGTTCTCAACATCTTCTTTTAGAATCTTAGTACCGTCATTATTCTCTGAAAGAGGATAATACGCAGCATCAGCTACATCTTTCGGTGTCCAACTTTTATATCCATCTGGATAAGTAACTTCATAACCCATATCATCAGGATGAGCATTACCTATTTTATAACCAGTTGATAGAGCCATACTAGCTCTCATTGGTTGAAGTTCAACCATTTTAATTCCAATTGCTTTCATAATTTAATCTTTTATAGCTTTAAAATTAAGAATAAAACTTTCACAACTACGACAGAACTTTTGTCGCTTATCATTAACATAGAGAAAGGCATCATACCAATCTCCGTTAAGAGGATTCTTACTTTTAATCTTAGTAATAAGAGTATAAATATTACCAGTTTTGATATGTTTGAATTTATACCCTTTATTTCTAAGTATTAAGGCTTGAACAAATGACTTTAATTCAATCTCTTCCATTACTTTCCAGTACTACCAAATCCACATGTGCCACGTTCAGTAGTTCCTAACTCTTCAAGAGTTTCTACTTCATCCCAAGTAATCTTTTCACGACGACGAACAAGAAGTTGACAAACACGGTCGCCTTTCACATAAGGACATCCTTCTTTCTTAATTAACTTATTAAACGCTTGTCTTGCACACATAATAGAATTATAAGCATTTTCGTGTTTAACACGTGTAACAATATCGTTAAAAGCATTACCAAAAGTACTAATAATTCTAATTAATTGACGAGAAGTACGATTCTTGAAAATAACACGAAGTTCTCCTCTATAACCCCAATCAAGAGTACCAGGACTATTAGGCATATAAAAATCTGTTTTAGTATTGCTACTACGTGGACGAAGTTCCATTTCATATTCATAAGGAAGAGCAAAATATAATCCTGTGTGAATAATAAATCTATCTTTGTCTGAATCATATTCTATACTCTTAGCATAGACATCACAACAAGCATCTCCTTCTCTACCATAAGTAGGTAATGGAACAGATTTATCTTCACGCCATACTTTAACAGAGACATCATCAATGTCTTGTTCTAGTTTTTGATAAAGTTCATCTTGAGTTAATAAACCAGCGTTAAATTCAATAATAGCATTAGCTATTGCTTTACTTAATTTACTCATTGTTTTCTAAAAAAGTTAATAATTTATTATCTACTTCTGTGCCATAAAGTGCATCTATTATATTTTTAGTAGATTCACTCATAGGTTTATTTTCATAATTTTCATTTTTAAATTCATGATATTTACATTCAACCATATAAGATGGTTTAGTTCTACCTAAGAAATATATATCATTAAATGGACAATTACATTTATAAGTAGAATAACATATACGAGTAGGATTTACTTTCACACAATTAATACAATTACCACAAGTTCTTATTTTCTTTTTATTCTTCATAATTTACTCGTTATAATTGTTGTTTTTAAATTTATGATAAGGACAATCAGTAGGACTACTAGGTCTTCTCCAAGTAATAAAACTATCCGCATCTTCGTTCACACATACATAAGCTCGGTAATAATAATAATACCGTTTTTTTATCTCTTATTTCTAAATAAGCACAATTACCACAAGTTCTTACTTTATTTTTCTTTTCCATATAGATATTTTAATAAATGAACAAACCTGATTATAAACATTACAAATAGAACATGACCTAATATTGGAATAAAGAATAAAACACAATTAAGAGTAACTGTACTTATTACTTCATCATCTAGTCTTTCCTTAGTAATCTTTAGTGCTATTGCAGTTATTACAAACTGAATAAAACATTCAATAACAGGGACATCTAATAAGATTGTTTTTAATACGGTTTCTAACTCCATTCTTTATCACAGTTAATACATTTAAAAGTAATTGGGTCATTTTCCTCTTCCCGTGGAACTTCTTCTAGTCTAGCACCACAATTAGGACAACGTGGAACAGTAAATAGCCCAATTAGTTTTTCAATAAAAGTTCTTATTCCCATACATTAGTTAGAGCATAATTAAGAGCTTTAAGACTAGTATTATAGTCTCCCTCGAACACAGTATTCTTGAGACGAAGTTCATCAGTCTTATACTCTTTAACATTAGAGAAATAACCAGTAACAGCATTATAAGCACCATAAGCTGTACCAGCTATTAGTCTTTGTCCAACACCTTCCTGATAATATTCAAAAGAATCACAGAGAGTATTTAGTTTCTGCATAGATATTCCAGCAGCTTCATAGGCAGAATTATCTCTACGGAATAGACCGTTATATAAAGACAATTCATCTACTCTCTCGAATTCTTCCCCCGTAAGGAAGGTTGCAGACAAATACTTTTTCACTTCTTCGTCTGATACTTTAGTTTTATATAATACTCGATACATATCTTCTTCCTCTTCTATCTTACGTTCGGTAAGACCAAATATTTCAGGAACAGTAAGTATCTTAGTATTGACACCTTTATTATGTCTAAAAGATATATAACTTTCGGCTGATATTCTAGCTGCATGAAGTGCGTTCATACAAACAACTCTTATAGGAGTAATCATCATTTGTATAGCACTACCACCATCATGACTATTAGTAAAGACAAAGTAATGTTGAATAGTATCGTTTTTACCACCAATATTAATATCTTTATCAAATGTTGCTGACATAAATATCTTTTGTCCATAACCAAAATATCCTGCACGGTCGAGTTTTACTCTACCACCAAGAGCATCATCAAAGAAGCCAAAAGCCATTTGATTTTGTACTACTTCGTATCGAGACTTTACTTTCCCAAGAGGAATATTAGTATCAGTACGATAAGTTGCAAACTCACCAGGAACATCAACAAATTCAAAGCCGTTAACTACATTAGGAAAAATAGAACCATCACGACTAGCACCATTATCGTGTGCTGGCATTTTTGCAGACAATTGACATTTAGCAACTGTATAATCAAGTTTAGCTTTTACAATAGCTTCTTCTGTTGTTTTACAATCACTAACATCTACTCCAATTTTTCCTCTCCAAGCAATTCCACGAGCTTTGTACTTAATTCTATAATCTGAATCTCTAAAATTAAACTGCATATCTAGCTTTTTAATAAAGGTTTTCTTCTATTGAATCAATGGCTTGTCTACGAGTACAACCATAAGTATTCATAATTTTCTCAATCAGTTCTTCTACCCAATCTTCTACTTCAAACATATTATTTAATTATTAATGATGTATTAGATACTTGTTTAGCAATAGTAAGGTCAGCATTTAAATCTAAATTAGCTGCAACAGCTGATTTACTAGTAGAAGATTTAAATTCTACCTTATGAGGATTCTGTCCAATCCATTGAGCAAGATTGAAATTAGTAGAATTTGCTAGTTCTGATAAACGTATATTAATAGTTATTTCAGTATCAATAGCAAATATATCATCAGTAGTTACGTCGACGAAAGGAGATTGCGCATCTTCCGGCTCCTCTATGGGGGAAGTTTCGGCTTTCATGTGAGCACTAATAATACGAGCAAGATATTCAATACTAAGACTTTCTTTAATTTCAGTACTTGCTAGATATTCAGTAACAATATCCATAAATTGTCGGATAATATCAGAGATACGAATATCATCTAATACAGTAGCAGTTGTATTACGAGAATAGATTTTATAAGTACTACCCTCAATAACTTTATTACCTGACTTACCAGTAGAGCCAAACATAAGAACGGCTTCAAGAACAGCATCTTTAAGACGTCTAAGAGTATTATCTCTTGTTTTCTTAATTTGGTTAACACGAGCAACTTCGTCACTACATTCTTTAACGTCACATTGATAACGTTTAATTACTTGAAGATAATCAGCAATCTTATCTTTAAGATTATCTTCGGTAATACCTAGTTTTGCAACAAGTTCATCTGTTGCTTCACCTTCTTCGAGTTGCAAGATAATATCCTGCAACTCGGCTTTAATACTAAATAAACTACTTCCCATTATGTTTTGATTTAAAATAAGGTTTATCTTTAGTAGAATAACACATATAACTATTAGGACAATCCATAGTTCCCCACCTTTCGCAATCAGAACATGTAAGAGGACTATCTTTTTTAATTAGTTTTAATAGTCTATTTACTAACTTCTTTAGAACTTTCATTTTCAAATGTATTTATTGGATATTTACTTTTAGTTTCAAGAATAGTTCCATCAACAATAGTATCTCCTCTTTTAATAGCTCTAATACGAACTTTCCTATGATATGCAACTTCTTTAAGATTACTTCCAAATTGATTAATTAATCTTTTGTTTTTATAAATAGCTACATAAAGACCCAGTTGATATTGTTGAGTAACTATTTCGATTTTACCAAGTTCTTTATCATTTATTATTGTTATCATATTCTTCCTTGATTAATTTATTCTGTTCAGATATAGCTTTCATAATAAGCTCGCGAGAATCCCAAAGACTTTCAGCACCAACACTTAGATAATAATGTTCAAGTACTTGTTCATTAGACATATTTTGAAAGTCTACAATATGAGGACAAGCTATCATAGCTTCATTAAATTTCCTAGTAACATCATTCAATAGATTATATAGTTTACTACGAATAACTACATTATCTGTATTATTCTGTCTTATTCTAGCAATAAGAGCAGGAATTATCTCACCGTTTTGCATTTCTATGAATTTTCTTATTCTTATTACGTTTACGTCTCTTAGCAATAGCTTTAGAATTAGAACCTTCTTTAGTAGAACTTCCTTTGTAACTATTGTTAGAAGGAAATACTAATTCAAGAGGATTATCATCAAGAAATATATTATAAGGATTATTAAACTTCATTTTCTTTATCTCCTAATGATTTAATATATTCCATAGCTTCTTTACGAGAATAACATAGTTTATCTAATTCAATACTACGTTCCCATCCATTACCATTATTAGTAATAACAGTCACACCATACGTACCTTTAAAGGAAATACCATTAACTTCTCTATTGTATAATCCGTGTTGATTATCTTTTTCAGAACAACTAAGTTCGATAATATGATTACCAACAGTATGATAACTATCAATAATAGGAGTAAATACATTAGTTCCTTTAATGACACTTTGAAAGATTTTAGCTCTATCCATACTATCTGCTTAATAATTCGTCAAGATAAGAATCTAAATTTTCAATAATCATATCCAGACAATCTAATTGTTTCTTAAATAGCATCAGCTTAAAGTTACCAATATAATTATCTGTTCTACGAGTATAAGAAAGCTTACAATCTTCGTAATTGCTGTTAGCCTCTATACGAGTACTTTTTAACTGATTAATAAGATTAGTAAGAATGAATACTTGCCTCTTCTTATCTTTCTTACTTATTTCAGCTATAATATCTGAAACACTTTTTATCTCATTTTCCATACTTACTTCCAGTTTGGTTTCTACACCATTCAATATTAGTATAATGATTATTAGCACTATTACCATCTTTATACCTAACATATTTATATATATTAGGTTTAGGATTAGTAACAAATGCTTGAGCAACGAGAGTAGCTATAAATAGCTTAGCACTATTACCATTGTGAAACAATGTAACATGAGGTCGTTCGCAACCTTTACCACGATACCATTTAAGATAACGTTTACGATTGTCAGACCAAACTTTTCCGTCTTCTCCTATACAATAATTAGGAAAATTAGGAATAGTGACGAATCTAACTGTGTTTTTGACTTCTTTCATACTTTTTATTTAAATAACGTGCACGAAGTTTAGCTTCTTCGTAGGAATAAACTTTCCTATGCTTAATAATATGATTAAACAAATCAAGAGGAGCATAAACACCAGCAGTCCTTTCAATCTTACCGTTAAGATAATTGTCGATTTTCTTAGATAGTTCTTCACGAGTTATTACAATATATAAGAACCTAATAGAATTGCGATATGCAATATTATCGTCAGATTGTCTAACAACTATGTATTTAGCTTTTATTTGCTTCTTCTCCATTACTTCATTCACAAATATAATAAATCTTAATATCAGACCAAAGAAAATCTTACTGTTTTTCAGCATATACAGAAAACGATTCTAAGGCTCGTCATTAAACGTAAGACAAAAATAGTATAGTTGTTAAGGTTGGCATAGTAAATCGCACAGAGACGAAATATCAGCTATTCTCGTTGATTTCCCCCATAAAGGAGCGTTGTTTCCTATACGTTCCGACAGTCCTCTTTGAGTATAAGCTAACGATTTATCTCACAATCAGAATATATAGTAGTAACACTTAGCTTTACAGGGGAACAACAAAAAGCCCTACCACTAATCTTTCGACTAATGATAGGGCAAGAATCAAACCACGACTTACTTTAACAACTTATATACTACAAGGTTATCATCCTCTTCTTCTTTTACTAACTTAACATTAGTATCTGACTTAACATCGAGAACTTGTATAATATCAGATGCAGAAACAGAATAATAACCATAATCAGAAACAGATACATTTCGGCATTGACCTAGAACATTATCTGTAACAAAACCTAGATACATACCGTCTTGTCCTTCTATTGGGTCGAACTTAGACATTATAAGCATCCTTAGTTTGTTATTCAAATGTATATCTTTTATTATCAGTTTCTTTTTCTTATAGTCTATATAAGATTGATTATAATTAACTTTCTTCTTCGTTATTATTTGGTAATCTTGTAGGCTCATTATCAAGTATTTTTATAACATTTCCATGTGAGGGAACTTCCTTGACACCTGACCTACATCTAAATTCAGCAAACGCTATCTTTCCAATAAACTTGTCTTTATTAATAAGATAACTTTGACGAGTAGAAGCATCACCAACTGGCATACATTCAAATGTTTCACCATTAATATCATTACGAAGAACAAACTTACTAAAGTTAGGTCGTTTAGCTCCTTCGGGAATAATATCTAGGATTTCAAATTTACCATCTAATATTGGTTTACTTTTGTACATAGTAGAATTACGTTTACCAAACTGATATGTAGCATAAGGATTTCGGAGAATAGCTCCCTCGAACTTAGCTTCAACAAAGATGTCTCGATATTTAATAATATCTTCATCTCCATTTACATTATCATAAGTATGAATAAGAACGAAACGATTCTTATTATTCATGTGATAATTAAGAATAGCTTTAGCATTAACGTAATTAGGCATCTTAAACTTGCCAAACTCTGACTTCAATAATGATATACGACTAGTTTGAATCATATCATCAATAGCTAAGTCGTAACACCAAAATTGAAGAAAACGATTATATGGACTTTTAAGATTCTCGGCAGCACTTAGAATATCATTTAGTTCAAGACCTGGAATATATAATTCTCCGTCTAATACTAGATTATCTTCTAACATACGATTGAATAGCTTGTCTGTAATAACATCATCAAGCAATATATTCTCCAATACAGGACATTTATATTCAAGTCCTTTACGACTATGAAATACAAGACCTTTAGTTTTAAAGAATCCTTCACCACGCATAACAGCTGATATATTACAACGAACACCGTTAATCTTAATTTGAGCTAACAGGTTTTGTTCGTTATTATATTCATATATCTTAGCTAGCATAGGAAGAACAAATCCTTCATTATTAGTATTGTATTTAGGAAGATACATATCAAGATAATGTTTCAAAGCCTCAATATTAGGTATTTCTTGAGGAGCTGCATCATATAATTCAGACAGTTCCATACCTCCTTCTCTACGCTTAGCTGCAACAATAGTTTTCCATTCTTTCTCAACACCTCTAGGTGGAACATATTCAGATGTAGTCCCTTCTTTACCAACAATACCATACTTTAGTATAATCTTGTGTCCTAGTATTTCAGCTGACCAAAAGATTGGTTTACCTTGTGCATTACGTTTATAAAGAATAATACTTTTCGATTCGCTCATAGTTCTTCAATTTTATATTTGTTAGGTTGTTCACGCATAAGACCAATAGCAACTTCTCTATCAATAATCATAGACTTATTAGTTTCAATAACAATAATTCTAACTTTAGAATTGACAGGAGATGAATTAACTTTTCCTTCCTTCCTTTATGGGGGAAGGTTTGCCAATTCGTTTAGCACCAGTCTTATTAGTTCCACCTCTTTTCTTTTCGTAAACAATAGGAGGATGAGTTTCTTCATATTTAAGATTAGCTTCATGAACCTTTTCAAGAGATTCTTTATCATATCCTAAATATAAGAGAGCTGCCATTATCCATTTATATCTGAAATGAATAGTCTGAATATAAGGATAATTAGGTAAATCTAATTCATGAAGATAACTAGCAATAGTATCATAAGTACCATTAACTTTAAGATTATGTTGAATCATCCTAATATCCGATTCGTCTAACTCGTAACTAAACGGATTTGTATTTAACTTCATTTGCTGTAAGTCTTACAATTATGTATTTATTTGGTTTACCTATTCTCGCATGATAGAACTTGAAACACTTTAGATAATCAGTACTTTCAGTCCACTGTATAAAGTTTCCTTTAGATACCGAAGTATTAGCTTCATAATTGAATTCTCTAGGTATCTTATGAGAACTGTACAAATCTTTAGCCAAGTACTCTTTAATAATCGCAATATGTTCTGCATTATCAAAGTCAAAGTTACCATAGATTTTTATCTTAGAGAAATCTATTGGTGTACCGTCAGACAATGAAATACGAAACAATGTATTAGGATTATCAATCATTTGTTGCTTAATATGGTTTAAGTAACTCTCTTCTTCATCTGTTAAAGGGTACATAAAATAATAGCTATGAACAGCTCCACTATTACCGAAACTATTTATAGCTATTCTTCTCAATGGTGCGAATGAGTTAAAGTTAATCACTCGCAATTCTTCTTGCGCTTTAGGCAGCGGCTTATATTCTTCTTCTCTAATCATATTCAAATAATGATTCTGTTTGTTCTATGAATAAATTAATAGTTTCTTTAGAATACATAGTAATTAGCTCCGAGAAATCTTTAGCTCCATAACTTCTAGGAATAACAATAGGTATAATACCATATTCTTTACGTAACCTACGAGCACCATGTACACCGGTCAAGTCACAGTCGTAGAATGAAACAAGTATTCCACCGTCATTTAGTTTAGATTGAAGCCAATTATATTCGTAATCTTTAAGAATGTAGCTCTCCGAAGTAACATTAATTACTCCTATTTTAGACTCTGACAAATTCCCCCTTAAAGGATAGGAATGTAACCAATTACTTAATGCTAGATTGTCTTTATATGATTTAGTTATAATAATTATATCATACTTAGGCTTATCAAGATTAAGTATTCCAACAAGACCATTATGATTGGTTATGAACTTTACTTCTCCCTTACTTCTATCTCGAAGAGGAAAGTAACATTCAATATTATAGATACCGTTACTATCTAGTCCAGTAACATAAGCATAACAAGGGTCAGATTCTTTATACTTATATTTAGGAATAGGTTGACAATACCTATTAATATACATTTGGTCAACAGGATAGACAAAATGAGTATTAAGCCAATGAAGACCAATTCCCCATTTTTTCCAAATATTCTTATCGTTATTATTCCAACTTCTAGTAGCTACTTCAATAATAGGTTTACTTGCTTTGATTTTAGATATTACTTGTTTAAGTAGAATTTCATTCTCATCGTCAACTTCTCCGTCATATATTATCTTACGGAAAGTATAAGCTATGTGCTTTAATACATAATAGAAATCTGCCTTATTAGCAACATTTATATGACGACCAGTTTTAAAACTTAGAACGTAAGCTACTAAATCAAAACAGTCACCAAAGAAAGAACCATTAAAATCACATGCTTTTAACTTATGATTCTTATTAAAAGCAAAACCAAATGTTGGATGATTATCAACACGTAAAGGAGAACATATAAGAACATTGTTTTCAACACAATCATTAACTACTGATACAGGTATACCCATATACTTAGCCATAATCATTTCCTGACTAACCTTAGATAATATAAACTCTTTTGTTAAGTCTTGTCTTATTCCTCTACGCATAGTATAACTAGATAAAATAAGCCTAGCTTTACACTAGGCTTATAACATTATTAACGAAATATATTTGGATTACTTAGAATGGAAGTCCACCATTGTCTTCTGAATCAGGAGCAAAAGCAGAACTTTCAGTAGAAACAAATCCACCTGCTACACCACCTGCAAAACCGCCCATAGGCATAGATGGATTAACAATTCCTGCACCCATTGCAATACCGCCAATACCTGGGGCAGCTGCAAGATTAGGAGCTTTCTTTTGTTTTGATTGAACACCGTCCATAGGAGCAATACGTTCTTTAGTAATATCAAACATAAGACTAGGTTCTTTAAAATGAGTAGCATCCAACATGAACTTCTCTTCAAAGATACCTTGTCCGACAATGTTCGGGAATACTAAGTCGCCTTCTTCTGAACCTTGACCGGAGAAAGCCCAATCACCTTTGTTCTTGTAGTAACGATTAAGTCTGAACCAAAACTGTCTTTGGTTGCCTACTTTATCAAGTAATGCAGACTTACCATTTTCACCACCTGTTTCAACAAGTTTAACTACATTGTCAAACAGAACTCCCCATGCCTTGATAACATCTTCTACTTCAACTGGTTCATACTGACCATTATCATCATAGTCAACATAACCAAGTTCAAGCATTTCAGATTCTTCGTCAGTCATTTCACGACCTTTGAATACAACTACATCAAGGAAGTGTTTTATCCAAGCAAAGTCCATATTAATAAACTTCTCTTTAGCACCGCCAGGAATATAGTCAACATTACTTTCATAAGCCCAGAATGTCTTACTAGCAACACGAACATCAGCAGGATTAGTATGAAGAGAAGTAGCTTCAATAACAAGCTGTGGAACAGCTTTTCCTGCAAATGCCGGACGCATACTGCTTTCTTCTTTCATAGTTACCCAAGCAACACGAGCATGAAGATGACCAACAAATAACCAAAGATTATTAATAGCATCTTTGTGAGAGAACTTCTTACGAGAAGTAGTTCTTGTCTCATTACTAATACCTCTACGACGCTTTTTAGGAGCAGTAGTTGCAGCACTATTAGCTGGTTGATTTACTACTAATTCATCTACTTTGGCAGTTCCTTCTTTTTGAGTACTCATAAAAATTGTTTTTATAAAGATTAATATTAGCAATAACAAGTTGTACAGGCTTGCTATTGTTTATTGCAAAGTTTCCAAATATAATAAATTTCAAAATTATAGCCAATAAAAAAGAGCTAAATTCAATTAAGAATTTAGCTCTTTATAATCTAGCTATTACTGGAAGAAGTCTTATTTAGCTGACTGACGAACAGAAGGTTCTTCATCAGATTGGAAGACAATCTTGTAAGCACTAACTTCAACAGTTTCTTTTTCGTCACCGATAACTCTACCAGTTTCAACAGCAACAGAGAAAGGTTCGTTAAGTTTAACCTCGAATACACGATTGATTTTCTCTGCATCTTCACCGAGATTCTCTTTCAGTTCATTCCACATACTGGAATCAGAGAAAGTCAACGGCAAACCAACACCATTAAGATTGGAAGAAGTAGAAGTACGTGCACCAGAGTAAGCACGAGTAACAGGAGCATAATCATCAATAGTGATTTCTTCTACTGACTTGCCAAGTTCCTCTGCAATCTTCTCTTTGTTCAGTTCAAAAGCAGCAGCCTTTTGTTCAGCTGTCATACGAACACCAACAAGTTTAACTTTACCGTCTTTCTCGAACAAAGGTACACCTTTACAGATACCATATTCGCCAAAGGTTTGGATAAGTGCAGCACGAGCAGCTTCTGTACCAAATTCAACATTGTTAGCTTCACACCATGCAACAACTTCGGCATCACGTTCAGCAATAGCTGCATCAATATCAGCAATATTACTAATAAACTGAACTGTATCACCAGGAACGAGACCCATGATACGAGTAACTGCACCTGTAAGACTAAACTTAGCTTTAGTGCTGTTAGCTGTCAATGTAGGTTCGTTACTAGATTGCATTACTCTCTTACCACTCTGTACTGCGGAAAATCCAAATTGAAGTCCCATAATTGTAAAATTTTAAATGATTAATAATTAATTATTAAAAGTGAGCATATAGCTCATTGTTAGCGTAAAGTTTTGTCTTATTTCGTATCTATTGATTAGCAATAGTTAGACTTCTATTACTATCAAATCTCTACAATATCAGCATCATCAATACTCATATTGTTCACTATCTTAGCTTCTGTTGTTTCCATACAACCAAGTATGACATCAGCCGCTATATCACGAGCTGCAAGCGTAAAAGCTCTATGACCGATAAGTGTTCTCATATACTTAGTATAAGTATCTTTACTAGCAAGTCCAGCAGTTACAGCATCACTATAACTAAAATGACCAATACTAGTAATAACTCTATTATCTACTATACGAGTAAGTTTATATTCAGTAATATAATCACAAGGAACATTAGGTATTCGGAATATTGGAACTAATCCTTTCGCTGCAATATCTTTAGCTTGTTGTTGATTAGCTGCAACACCGAACTTATTATTCAACTGATATTCCTTGTAGATTGTACCGTTATAATCTTGATAATTTCTAACTGGATAAATACCAATTTCGTCATTATCAGAACTAGCATTAAATTCATCAGCTTCTCTCTTGCTTTTGAATCGCCTACAATAGTCAGGTATCTTACTATCTATATAAACATTATTACCGTCTGTATATTCATACAGAGCTATATAATCTTTTGTGCACTCCCATGTTATAGCTGCCTTCAATAATAATGCTTTGATTAAGTGAACGTCTAATGTAGTTTTACCATTAATAACTCCTAGATGTTCAATACAACTAGTAAACGGTAAACCTAACTCTTTAGCACGGCTATATATTGCAAGACCGTCTTGAATAGTCTTAATACCGCACTTATCACTAGACATTACTGATTTCAGATACAACTCTAACTTACTCCTATCATCGGGATTGTAAATGTCTAGGGTATTAAGAGCAGAAGCCATAATCATACTACTATTATTTGATTTTGCTTTTGGTTCTGTCTTAGCTAGAGTTCTTTCATTCTCTGTCTTTACTTCTTCCATTATTTCAAAGGTCGCTTATTGATTACTCTACAAAGATACTAATTTCTTTGTTAACTCCAAAGACTAGCATCAATTATTCTCCTATTATGAAATCAATTTCACTATCTTTAACTATTTCATAGTCTTTTCCTCCTTTCGTCTCTATTAACTTCTTCTCTTCGTTCGTACCTCGACAATATATCTTATATATAATGTTAGGTACAGAACTAAAAGATAGATTAGGTATTCGATATTTTAAGTCTCGTATGGAGCTACAAAGAGGTGACGTGAAAATTACAACGTCTACAACTCCTTTAAAGCTCGTATCAATAGAATTATTTGCCGACAATACTTTCATATAGTCGTCATTAAACAGTTCCAAATTTCGCGTTCTTTGGGCTTGAGCTTTTATGATTACAGGCTGTCCGACTTTAGCTCCTGATTTATATACTTTAGGTTTTCCGTTTTTGTCATAAGCCTGTATTCCTTCCATATCGTTATGATAGTTTCCGCAATAATCATACTGTAATATACTTATTCCAGTTTGGAATATCTCACCATTAGTCATAATAGATTTTCCCTCATACTTTATATTAGCATTTAGATATTCTGTTACTTTACTGGCAAATACTCCATTCTTTGAAATAATTAGTATTCTCTTGCCTATATTTTCCTTAACTATATCAAGTATAGCATCTAGCTTAACAATATTATCAGTTATTATCTTAGTTCTTTCTCTGATAATATTATAAGTTTGATTAACTCTCTCAATTAAAGAACTAGGATTATATAGTTCGTCTATCTTACGACACATAGCATCAGTCATATCCATTTTAGCTGACCAACCATTACTTTCCGCTACTTGTAATCTACAAGTTTCAGCTGCAATATTTAGTCTAGGATTACCAGTACGACATTCTTCTAACTTATCAAAACTACCAAATATAGTAACACTTTCATTAATATATTGGCTACATCTATCATAATAGATTCTATCAGCATCAGTTAGGACAACACCCTTTTGGTACTCCTTTATGGGGGAATGAATAGAACGATTGATTAAGTGAGCATAATTAATTTCATATACTTTAGGCGCATACTTATACATAAGTACAGCATTATCAGCAACACTATCAATAGCATTAGTAGCAAGTAGTTTAAACTTAAAGTAATTACCACTATACTTCTCTGCAATCTTTCGGAACTTCTTAACATTAATAGTAATAAGAACATCTTTATGACTACTAGGACTAGGCTTATATGGAGAACGTTCTACATATTCACGAGTAAGTATAAGACATTTCTTATCGGTAATTAATTGTTTATGAATGTCCTTTAGTTCAGAAGTATTGTCAAGATAATAAGTAATGTTAGCTCTATCTTCCATTGTTTCTGTTATTATAAGAGACGTTAGATTAGGAGTTTTAGCTACCATTTTATCAAGCACCATTGTAACGAAATTCATTACGCTTAATGGTTCTGATAGAATAACACTACCCACACCTTTGTTATCAGACCATTTATTAGCTGCTTCATTATAAATATCAGTTACATCGTTCATAATATAAGTTGTTCTTTATAATTCTTAGGATAAACAAGAGCATAACTACGATTAAGAGGACTACGTAGAAGAATAATATCTGTATATTCAATAGTATTCCAACCAATATCTTCAACAAAAGATAAGATTAAACATTCTAATAGTATATTATAACCTACTACCATTCCTTTAAAACTATCATAGTCAACTTCCTTTCCTAGATTATTTATACATATCTTTTCTATATCCATATTCAAGTAATTTTTAATTCCTCTTTATAAGCATTAGGATGAATATAAGCATAACTAAAGTTACCGTTTTCATTTAGTATAATAATATTACTATCGTTTCCAATCAATTCGTAATTAGTAACAGGACTAAGAGAAACAATAAGATAATTAATTGCTATATTATAACCTATAACCTTAGCTTTGAAACCTTTATAATCAACTATTTTTCCTAAGTTATCTTTGCATATCTTTTCTATATCCATATCAGTCAAATAAAGTATTTCTCATTCCATAGTATTTCTTAACTAAACGTTTACCTTTACCTTTATTATTACGACTTTGCTCTATTGGTTCTATAATAGCCATAGCTTCATTATAATAATATAAGTAATTAACATTTAATTCAGATATATCAGTATCATCAACAGTATTACATATAGAAACACGTTGACCTGCACATAAAGAACTCTTTTTAACTTGTTCTTCACCATTATCATTCCAGCCCATACTCTCAACCTTCATGAGGGTTCCCCCCGTAGAGGAGATGTAAAACCTTGTATTCCTCTGCACCACATCTGTTCTTATCTTTCCGTTTACTACATGAGTAAACTCTAGTCTATACTTATGATTAACATTTTGAGTACGACAGAAATCAAGAATAGATTTAGCATTTCTAAGAGTTTCCATTACAGGAGTACCATTAATAAAGTATTCAGTAACACATTTAGCTACAATAGGAGAATTATATCCTTTAGATAAATCCTCTAAGAACATCTTAGGATTCATTCTACCTTTGAACTTACTACTTCCATCACGTTTAACGGTAAGATAACTATTAACACCTTCAGTTACATATTTTGTATAATATGTAAATTCTAGCTCTAATCCTAGATGTTTCTCCCACCAATGACAAATATCATCGGCAGTTTGTTCTAATTCTCTAGGAACAATAGTTACAATACCATCAGTATTAGCACTTATAACATGAATACCTGCAAGTTCAAGTTTCTCTATTAACATCAATAAGAATAACTGACCATTAATAGTTACTTGATACATTGCTTTCTTGTCACATAAGAATGACTTCTCACTTCCCATTTTACCAAATATACCAGCATTTGCTACAATCTTTAGACAAGCAGCAGCAGTAGCATGTTTATCTCTATCTATACTATCAAGAGATTTATCTTTAGCTAAATGTTTATGTTCTAGTCGTTCATCAACAATAGTATCAGCTATACGAAACCATGCTTTAGGAATAAGGTGTTTCTGACATACTTTAAGGCTACGTATCATATTAGGATAGTAGCTTGCAACATCTCTATCAACAATAATATTATCATCATTTTCAGTGTATACAGCCGGAATCTCGTTTGAGTGTAAACCGCCTGTTGCGATAGTGTATGACGTGCCCATGAAGGTAAATTCCCTGTCAAATTCGCCCTTTTCCCCACGTAGGGTTAGCGAACGTATGCCCGACAAAATATCGTTCAATTCAGGCGTGGAAAATGCGATTTTATCTGACAAAATTTCGGAAACTACGATTTTCCTACGTATTGTCTTAGTATCAATGAAGGCTTTAGGATGTAGACCAGTAAACTTACTATATAGTTTAACAATAACTTTATCAGCTATTGTACTTCTACTTGCAGAGAATACATCTACCTTATATTCTTCACTAATACGATACCTTAGAAGAACTTCTTCTTGATTCATTCTAATTAGTTCGGCAACAATATAAACATCATTGTCATTATAATCAGCCATTTCTTGAAGATATTCTCTAGGTATGAATCGTTCAAATACATTACGATAATGGATATTAAGTTCTCTATCTGTCATTCCCTTAGCTTCGGGAAGTCTCTCGTGATAATAATGTCTATCTAAGTCACCAATAGGTGGCATAGTATACTCTTTTAGATTATACCATTTAATATTAATAGAAGTCTGTTTAAGACTTTTATGATAATGGTCTAGCCTAAATATTTGGAATAAATCCAAGTCTCGAAATGCCACGTTATTACGTAGTATAAGAGAAGTGAAGTTATCAGTCCAAAGAGTATCATTATTAGAATTACGAATAACTCTCTGTGATGTTTCATATAGAAATGTAATAAGTTTACTAGGTTTATCAAATTGATTATAATACATTAATAATGCACTTAACATTAAGCGGTCGTACTTACGATTATTATAACCGAAGTAATCTGCCTTCTGTATTAACCAATATAATAGATTAAATAAATCACTATCATCATCTTCATATAAAACAAAACGTTTCTTAGGTATTGTTTCTAAACGTTTCTTTATCTCTGCAACACTAAGTTTATCAATAATAGGAATAGCTTTTCCCTCATTATCAACGCAATCAGAAAATGTTTTAAGATAACTACGTAAATCAACAAATACTACCGAGAAGTAATTTCTAGTTACTTCGACATCATAACACATAGAACTCATATACTTATACTTTTTATTTACCGTAACACAAATATAAACGATTTTTGCATCTACTACAAGCTGTATATAATCTACGAAGAGTATTATCTATATCTCCCCAAGGATTACCAGTACGCATATCAAATACAATATCATTTACATCTATATATACATCGGCATAAGTACTACCCTGTGCTTTATGACTAGTAAGAGCAAAACCGTAATCTAAATCACGACTAAATTTTATTTTACCAGTAGACCTATCTAATAAGTTGGCTAGTAACAAGTTTCTCTCTCTAAATTCATAGTATTCCTTCCAACGCTTACTTCTATTATATTTCTCTGCATTAATTGCATTTTGAATATAAGTTTCACCTAACTTATAATAAAGCATAACATTATTAAAATTAGAATGGTCTACTACAAATAAAGGTTTAGTTCTATTGCCACCATTAACTTGAATAAACGTAACATTAAATCCAAAGATTTCATCTTTATTAGTAAAATTCTTAATATCATGTATTATATAATCTTCAGAATTTACAATAATAGTATCTTTAAACTCATCAACAAAAGTATTATAAGACATTACTAAATCATTACGAGTTAGAATTGCTTTATCACTACCTTCAATGATATTTTTACGAATGAATTTATTCCATTCAGATACAGACTTATTAGTATAAGTTATTAGTCGACAAGTATCAACATCTCTAGTAAACTCTTCGTTATAAAATCCGTCTATTACAAGAGATTGAAACTCGTATGCACCACAAGTATAATATCCTTTAGTTTGAGTTGAATCAAAAGCATACCTATTTTTATTGATATATTCTAGGAATTTCCAACTCCTATTATCAATATCTTTTCTTAGTATCTTTAATAACTCACTAACAGGATTATCTTCTTCTTGTCTAACAATCTGTCTAAGAGTATAAAACTTAACATTATCAAAACAACGTGAACGAGACTCTTTAACAGGTGGTAACTGATAGTTATCCATAACCTACTATATTTCTATAATAGCCTGACTATATCTTAGCTATATAATTTTGCAATAACTTGTTCTTTATATTTGTCTTGTTGTTCTTTAGTTAATCTAAAGAAATCAACAAAAGCAAAACCTTTATGAGACTTTTTATAACCAGTAACAACTTGTTGAACTAATCTAGGATTAAATCCATTATCAGTAAGTTCGTTACCAGAATTATATATACCGTGAATATAAGATTTATTATCTCTTATACCAATAGCTAAATAAATTCTCATAGAAGTTCCTTTAGGAACATATTCATAAGACTTATTAGGATTATAATTATAAGCAAATATCCATTGATAATTGTTATGTAATTGACGTTTACCATTACAACAACTATTAATACAACTAGCAATATATCCGCCTATTTCTTCTGCTTCTTGTGCAGAACTCCATTTCTTAATAACATTCCCAAATATATCTAATTGAATAACTTTAATAGATAAAGGATTTTTAGAATACTTATTTCCATAATTACCATTATCTTTACCAAATAAATGTTTATTATAAAAATAATTATCTTCTCCAAAAGCCCCTATACAACTACCTCCATTATTACAATTAACAAGTTCAAATCCTCTTTCTTTATACAGTTTTATTAGTTGCTTTTCTATTTCTATACATTCTTCTTTAGTAATATCAATAGCAACTATTTCAACATGAACATCATTAAGATTACTAACTAGTTCTTTCCATTTATTATTTCTATTAGTAAAATTGAAAGCTCTTTCTACACTTCCTTCTCCTATATAAATAGGAATATTAATAGATTTAATAAAATGAACATAAACACATTTAGAATCTAACTTATGTTCTAAACCATACATTTTTGGAGTTTCTTTTTTACTCATAATATTTACATTTTAAAAATTTATGTAAATATAGGGAGTAAATTGCAAATATACAACTCTCTCCGTTTCCAATTCCATAGAATTGTACTCCCTTACGGGATAGTCGATGAACGTTTCTCTTATTATGTAAATGAACATAACTTAGAGACTTCGCTGCTGATTGTCATATAATAATAGTTTTTCTAACATTCACACTTAGTTTTTCAACTTATGTTGTAGTACTATTATCTTCACGAGTTTCCAGCAATTAGAAGAGTTTAAACTGGGCAATAACTATTTACCCATATAAATAAGCATACATTCAAACTGTTCACATTCTCTTTCTATAAGAGTTTTAAGATTAATACCAATCATAGACGCTTCATCAACAATATATAACTTATATTGTTTAATCTTCTTTTCAGCCAAAGGGTCAAAAGGAGGATTATTAACATCAAAATCAGTAACATCAGTATTAAGTCTTAAACCTAAATCACTAGCCACAGTAGACGTAGAATATCCAGTAGATGCACGAAGTACACGAGCTGCCTTATGAGTAGGAGCTGCAAGACCAACAACAGATTTAGACAAACCACATCGTCTAATTACTTCACGTATCATATAAGTTTTACCCGTACCAGCAGCACCAATAAGTGCACGCTTATAATCACCTGCAACATAACCTCTTTCTATAAAGGCGACAAGATTTTCATAAGCAATCTTTTGGTCACGAGTAAAACTACTCAAGACTTTATCGTCTTTCTTAGCATCATCAAACTTTTCAAAATTCATTGCATTTTAGTAAGAATCTATTAATATTATCACGACATTTAAGTATATAACCTTTAACAGACAATCCTATCTTAAATGGAATATAACAACTAGGCATAACACAATAAGCATCAGTACATCTAACAATCTTAGTAGGTCTACCATGACTATCTAGTGCACGAGTATATATTGTCTTAAAACCTTTACATGAGTACGAACGTTCAGATAACATAATAAGTTCATCACTATCTTTAGGTTTAAACTTATACATGTTATCATGTAGAACAATAGTTCCAGTAACAATCTGCATTATTACTTTCTCACGAGGAATTTTCTGTTCCTCATTTACCGCTGATAGTTTGAAACTTAATCCCATAATATTAAGGTTTGACTATTTGATTAGGAGAATACTGTCTATAATATGGACCTCTACGAGGAAATATCTTATACTTATCAGTATTCATAGTTCTAGGTAATGGAGTAATTTCACAACATCTATCACTATGAACATCTACGATAATACAATGATAAGAATCAGTACCCATATCATGAGAAATAACAGCTTTAAGTCCTTCAAAATATACATCAAAAGTACTATCAGGATTAACACATTGTTTTAAATCTACAACCATATTAATTAGCTTTAGTTTTATATATTTCGTATAACTTACTAAATTCATCAGAGGGCATACAAACAATAGGAACATTAGTATGCATTTGTTCTTTAGGAACAATACAATTTCTTGCAGCAATTATTCTATCATCTTCAACAAACATTGTTTCAAGAACTAGACAATTACCAGCATTTAATATTTCCTTACACTTAGGACAGATATAAATAGTATCTGTACCAAACACAAGAAGCTCATCGCCACAAACTAGACATTTGCCAGTCGTGACAATGAGCTTACCATTATCTTGTTTAAACTCATTTAGCTTGGACATAACTAGGAATACGTCTCCTTTCTTCCATTCTAATGAGTTTAACACTAGTACTTTCAAGTACATTAAGAGTAAAAGCTACTAATTTGTAACTTCTCTCACTTTTTCCAAGTTTAATTTTCTTCTTAATCATTACGTTTAGTATTTAATTATTATTTAATAGGAGCATCTGACCGCTCCGCTTCGCTCCGCTCTCTTCCCCCATAAAGGAGTAATGATTCTTTTACTTTCTCCTTTATTTCATTTAAAATTCTCTTATTAACAATAGAATTTTTATTCTTTGTTTCGCCAGTATACATGGAATCACTATACATAATTTTAAAATATAGTTCTCTGATATTCCTTTGAGAATCATAAATGTTTAAAAAGAAACTAACATAAGCAGCAGGTTTAATTCTACTAAGACGTATCTCAATAGATAGATGTTCTTCACCTAATACTTTTAACTGCAAAAGATGCAGTTCTCTAACTAGTTTAATAAATTCTCTTTCATTCATGTCGGTATATAGTTTTAATTAATTAATAATCATAGAAAAAGGAGCAGACGCTTCTGCTCCAAGCTAAATAATTAATATTTATAAAAGTCCTAATTCTATCTCACGACAGTAATTTAAATTAGGGGTAAAAATTAAATTAAGTTCTGTTCTATCTCACGACAGTAATTAATAAACTTGTATTAAACACAAATACTATGTATTTATAGCTGACATTTTACGAAGAGGATTTCCCTTACTTCAACCATTTGGTTAATGTTTCAACTTAGATTAGTCATCATCAGAGCTATCATAAGAAATAGCGCGATTCTCACGAACAGTGCTATTATAATTCCATAAAACCTATATCTACTATCTTCACAAACAACAGATATATAAAAATCACAATACGACAAAATTTAATTTTAGTTTAACTAAAACAGACAAAGCAAAATATCAATCTTTATATATCTTACGATAATCTACACAGTGATACTTAGTATTGACTTTAAGAAATCCTTCAATTGTGCTAACGGCTTCATCAAGACTATTGCCTTTATAAACAGTCATTGTTTCACCATTGAAAGAATTTCTAAGTCTGTTATTCTTATCAAGAATAACAAGGTTAGTATGAGTATAGAATACGGAATAGGTATTAATTTGTTTCTCGTGATACTTCTTACAGAGATTATCATAAGCTTTCATTGTTTTATCACGAAGTTCTTCCACATATTTGACATAATCAGTCATTATATCACACCATTGTTCAATAGCTTTAATCTTATCTTCAATAGGATAAGCTGCTTCAAGAATATCATTAAGAATATCATTTAATCCTTTGACATTAATAGATTCTATATCTTCTTTAATTTTATTATTATGTTCTCCAGAAATAAAACTTCTACGATAATCTTCTTTAATTTTATCAATAGCTTCGGAATCAGAACACATAGCGGCAGCAATAATAGCTTCAATAATTTCTTTCATTATAATAAGTTTTATAAGTTAGACAATAAAAAACTCTACTAACATTACTCTAATCTCACGACCTGAATAATCTTAATAGAGTGGAAACCGACATTTATTTAACCCTTTTGTCAGATATTAATTAAATAGAGTACGTATCGGTATTATACTAAACGTAAAATCATTGTAATAACAGCGCAAAGAGTAATAATAGCTGCAATAACAAATGCAGAAGAATTATACTGATTCTTAGCTTTAAGCTCTTCACAATCCTTCTTAATCTTAGCTAAATTAACTTCAAGAGATGCAATGCTATTTTTAAGAGCCTTGTTATTAGCTTCTAAAAAATTATTACTAGTAACAAGTTGAGAACACTTATCAATAAGATTCTTTTGTTCACTAGAAACTTTCTCATAAGTATATTTGTAATGGTTAAGACCAGCATTAGATTTATCCAAATCTTTACGTAGACGAATAACCTCTGTCTTTAATTCATTAACAGTAGGACGTTTCTTACTAAGAATATCAACTTTTTCATTCATAACTATTAGTATTTAATTAATCTTCAATATGAGTTATATCTAAGTCAAGGTCTATATTATCCTCGCTTAGAGTATTTCCAGTATTCCAATTATTAGCCATTTCACAGTCGAGATAGTCTATATCAGCTACCAAACCACAAATAGGAAATTCTACACCTTCGTCATACATAATCTTAAATTTTGTAATACGGATGCAAGTATAGCAATAAATAATGGAAATACCAAACAATAATGATAATATTTAATGAGTATTGCTATCAGCTATATCATCTTTGAATCTATCCATTATATCATAAACTGATATATTAGAACAATTCAATAGAGTACTAATAGTATTAGCAGTACGTTGGTCTTTACAACTAATATTAAAGTTATCATAATTGAATTTACGAACAACATTAGGACTAGCTTTATGAATATAATAAATATCCATAGCAGATACATTGAAGTCTACAATATCATTTTCGTATTTATCTAATACGTCTTTAAGAGATATGTGATATCTACAATCACCAATAGCTCTAGAAGCACTAGCAGTATCTTTAAATCGAATAAAGAAACCGGAATCAATAGAATTACGAATAGTTAGCCATTCAAAATCTAGCTTGTATTCTTTATATGGTTGAACATAAAGTCTCATATCATAAAGAGCTTGTCTAAAAACTCTTAAAGCATGAGTTCTTTCAGCTAGTCGAGAAGTCTTTTCTTCTAATTGTTTATTGAGCTTATCAATATCTTCTTTAGCACAGCTTAATTGAATATTGAGTTCACTATTAACTTTAACAGTAGCATTAAGCGTATCTTCGATATTTTCTAACTTAATAAGACTATTAGTTTTTTCTTCAATAATTTTATCAAGACGAGCTATTTCACCAGATTGTCTCTTAATAATATCGTCTTTATCTACTATAGCTTCTTTATATCTAACATTAGATTCTTCAAGTGCAGTAATACTATCTTGACTAATTGTTAGTTTCTTTTCAAGATGCTCGTTACGATTATATAACTCATTATACTGGACAGTCTCTTTACGATTATCAGCTTTAAGAGTTTCAATCTCATTATTTAGTTGAGATATACGCTCTCTACGAATATTAAGTTCATTATCAAGACCTATTATCTCACTACGTAATTCAGTAATTCTATTAGAACTATTAGTAAGTTGTCCTTCAAGAAATTTAACTCGTTCAGTTAACTCATTATTATTAGATTTAAGAGATTCAATCTCATCACAATCTTTAATAGTATAAGTATTGCCTAAGTCAGCAAGTTCAAAAATAGAACCAAGTGATTGAAAATCTAAATCAATAATACAACCACTTTCTTCAACAATAATAACTCCATTAGTATGAGACACAAGAGTTAGATGCTTTTTATCAATTACAATAGCTTTCATAAATACATGTATTAATTATTAAGAATTTAATTTTAAAAGTAATGAATCTATATCATAATAATATAGTACGATATAGTAAACGAATAAAGCTAATAACTATTATATAAGTTATTATAGTTTGAACTAAAGAACGGACGATAAAAACCTTCTTATAAGAAAGGTAATTAAACATCAAATACAACAAACATATAACTATTCCAATTAAAGATAGAAATACATGGAACTGATAAGTAGTCATATACTAGAAAGATTAGATATTGCAACACATATAATAAGTATAGCCATAACAGCTATAATAGATATTGTCATAGACAAAATATTAGACTTCTTATCAATGAGATAGTTATTCAATAAGAGAGTAGTAATAACAAATAGTAATACAGTTATTATAAAGAAATAAATATCGGTATTCATAATGATATAAGTTAAATGGTAAATAAAAGGTGAAGATGTAACAGCAATCACGCTCCTTTATGGGGGAGAAAAGCGAGCTTTGCGAGCGGGACTAGACCAGCTAAGTAACAAACCAAATAGTAATCTAGATACTAATAGTAATACATATCTATACATATTTATACATATTACTACACATATTTATACACACTACACTTATTCTATTATTCAATCTATTGGTAATAATACTATCCAGTCTATTATATAGCCTTATATTCAATCTATTGGTATTCTCGTTATCAGGTGTTATATATAGTATTAATATACTAGTGAACTATTCTGTAAGAATAGGAACTAGACCTCATACAATACAACCAAGATATAATACTAATAGTATATAGTGAGATTGGCAATAGTAAGATTAGATTAAAACCTAATAGTAATAGTAATAACATGTGATAGTACAATAGTATATAATATAGTAACAACAGCGATAGTAACAACAGCGATAGAGTATCGAAAATATAGTATCGGAACATGGCGATAATAGTACAATCGAATAAATTTGATTTATACTCTATATAGATTTTGAATTAGCTTTAGGGTCAACATTAAGAGGTTTAGTTGAGTAAGTATGAGGAGTTGTATTGAGTTAAGGGAATGTAGTTTCGCTATCATCTCTATATCTTACTATTCATACTACTATTCATACTATTGATGTTAATAATACTATTCATACTATTCATACTACTATTGTTGATACTATTGTTGATACTATTGTTGTTAATACTACTATTGTTGATACTATTGGTGTGATTGTATGAGCTTGCTCCTATTGTCTACGACAATAGTCACCGATGGAGGAATTTATGCGATATTGTCTGATAGACAATTTCGCCTAATATAATCCTATTACCTATACTTCGCGTGGGCGGACGCACGTGTACCTATTATACGCACGCGCACACGCACGTATATAATAAGGTACGCGCGCAAGTGTTGCCTGACTTTTATATATATATATATATATATAT
>CDZN01008526.1_pt1 | contig 105144 bp, 79 predicted proteins | sample 557701 | NCBI WGS metagenome assembly CDZN01 (sample SAMEA3182089, study PRJEB8094) | gut metagenome | biome: human; feature: gut; material: Stool; isolation source: human stools | place: Canada | collected 2013-02-04 | reverse complement strand
CCTTCCGCAAGAATGGTCTCCCGCTTCTTTATAAACTGAGGATCGAAGCTGGAATTACGATCACGGGGTGTAGAAACGGTCACCTCACCCATAGAAGTTTGCACCTGCTTCTGCATCTTGCCATTACGACGGTTGCCACTCATGCGTTCATCCTCGGAAAGATGGGCATCCATCTCACCTTCTAAGGCTGCATTTAAAATGCTCTCCAATAACGGGGCAAAAGCTCCGTCCTTACCCAACAAGGGCTTGCCAGCCTTGAGCTGCTCGATTGCCTTGTTCTTGATCCGTTCAAAATCAAATTCTTCACTCATAAAAAAAACTGTGTTAGCAAAGTTAATACTTTTTTTGTTTGCTTTGCTGACACAGTTTAAATTACAGCCTCGCCAGTTCCAAATCGTAATTCTTATCTCTTTCCATGATTATTTGTTTTTGTTTTTTTCGTAAGGACTTCAAATCTGTAGAAATCCTCATCACAACTCATACACTGAAATTCATAGCCTTTAATTCTTGACTTTAAAAGCATACGTCCACACTTAGGACAGAATCTTCTCGTTTTTATATTCGCTTTTGTTTAAACTATATTCCTCTTCATCATCACACCAGAACATCCGATAATCCTCACATATCCTCCGATAATCCTCCAATCCTATATGTGGAAAATTGGTGGAATACATATCATAAAGGTCTTCGGCTGTCAAAGTAGGATCATTGTTCAGTATATCATAAATCTCATCCTCAAACTCATAACGGTTGAAATATGGATCTTCCTGAACATGGGGATAGACACCAGTGCAATCCTCTATGATATGCTCTACAAACAACAGGCATTTCAGCAGGTCTTTCTTTACTGTTATCTCCTCGTCCGAATGGGGATTGTAATAACCGCATGAAACATTGATGCAAGAAGTTTCAAGTCCTTTTTCTTTCAAGGTCAGAACATCAGTCATTAATCCGCCTTCTTCTTTATAGTTCCATTTCTCTGGTTCTATCGCCTCTATGAATTCTTCTGAACACAACTCGGAATAACCTATGCTTGTTATAAGGTCCGAATTGCCTTTACGGTCAGGCTGGATAATGAATCTTACATCATCAAAGAAAGACATTACCGCTTCAGAGCTTCCCCTGCATCCGGTCTCTTCCTCTCTGAAAAAGACTACTTTAATAGAATCATACTTCTTTAGGCATTCAAGACAAATGAATACCCCATTCTTGTCATCCGCTCCCAGGTTCTCAAATCTTCTGTTCTTTGGCGAATAACCGAATATAATGTCTCTGGTTTCCACTGCTTTGAAATCCTTTGAATGGTTGCAATATGATACCTGGTCAATATGGCTCACCAGACAGGGATAAGCCTCAGATTCTCCTTTTACCACATAAAGGTTCCCGAATTTATCCTTTGATACTGATATGTGCCCGGGAAGCTGTTTTATATAGGAACAGAGAAACTTTATCATCTTCTGTTCCTTTCCACTGGGGCTGTAGATACTATACAGCCTCTTCAATAATTGCATATTCATGATTTATTTCTTTTTTAAGTTTATAATCGTATGGAAGATTGGTGCTTGGATTTACTTTATCAAATACATCCTCATCAAACTGCCATACATCTTTATTCTCAATAAGTTTATCCAATGTGTCTGTACAAATGGACTTCTCTTCATAGACACCTTCTGATTCATTCCAAATATTGATTCGGGTTATATCGTCCAAGTTCTCATGCCATTCATTATCATATTCAGAATAATACCAGTTCTTACGTTTGAATTCATCCTCGGCTTCTTCCATACACTCCTCGCAGCAATAGTATTCCTCTGTTACTTCTGAATATATAGCATCATCCAACAAAATATCTGTTTGGCATTCGTTGCAGCAGACACAATCGTTTTCATGGTGATATTCCTCCTTTGATTCAATCCATACAAAATCATCCAGATTCTCAGAATCAACCCAAATTTCTCTTCCATTCCGATAGCAGGGTCTCGTATTATTACAATAGTATTGATGGTAATCATCCCATTCACCATCATCTTCTTCATTATCACCATATAAGTTAAAGTCTGTGGTATCAAGGTTGTATGAAAAGCTAGAATTCTCGTAATTATAGGCTTTGTTCAGGTTGTAACTATACCATTTGAAAGAGTCCTGATAGGAAAGCGTATCCTCCAGTTCCAAATCGCAATCAATCTCAAATTTTCTGTCAGACAGCGAATTACCATAAACATCCACGAATGAATTTGCTTGGTGACAAGAAGCACCGACAACCTTATAACCATCAATATAATCCTCTTGAATAAGCTTATCTACAAGCAGACGCTTCAGTACATCATCACTTTCTGAGGAATATTGTCTTTCAAGTAACCTCCATTTCTTACCGTCCTGATCAGTAACGTCAGTAAATAGAATGGATCTGGCTACAACCAAACCTGTTTTATCAGTTATATAAGCTGCTTTGGCTTTTACCGAATCGTGATAGAATGAAGTCCGATCCTCATCAACCATACATGAATCGAAATTCCCTTTACAATGCTTACTGCCATAGATTCTCCAAAACTCATCGTTGACATGAAGTTCTATATCCGGTGAGTTTCCATGTGTGTATATAGCCCATTGCTGAGTGAAAACATCCCCTGAAATCCAGTTTATGACACTTGGAGAGAGCAGTTTCCCTATCTTTGTTTCAAGGATAATCTCTCTCATAAATTTACCTGAACGCATTTTGAAAATTCGATTGCGTTCAACATTTATATAACGGACTGAACTTTTATCCAAATCCTCACACAGACCTTTGGCTTCGTCAGTCTGATATTTGGAGGAATAGTATATTTTACCTATCAGTTCCACTTCATAAGGCAGTTTTTCATCATTCTCTCCTGATTCAATGACAGCTTCCATTACTTTCTTCTGTAAATCAGCCATATTATATATATGCAGCAGGGTATAGTCGCCGTGTTCCCTGCAATAGCTGAGCAATGCAGGATTTTTCAGATGGCCCAGCAGTATCTTGTTTTTTCTTACCGCCACACCATTATCCCTTTTTTCAAGTCCAAAAAGAGCTTTAAATCCTTCGTAACCACAAAAATTATAGTATAACATAATCTTCTGAATTTTAAATTATCGGTAAATAAAAAAAGGAGAGATACCTCCTTTTAATCGGAAATATCCCTCCTCAGAATATCAGTCCGGTATGTTTCAACCGTCTTAGATAAATGGTATCGTCTCGTCCTCCAGAACTCCTGAATCCACTATCTTTTTACAAATCTCATGCGAAGCTTTGTTCCTCAGGTCATGTCTGTAATCTTCACTTCCCATTGTTTTAATCACTTCAACCATACTTCTGAATAAGGTTTGTTGTAGGGTCCTGTGGAATGTAGTCACTGACAAAGCGAATCTCTTTTCATTCCACCCATAATCATTCAAAGCACGTTCTAATTCTTTAGCAACTTTGAATTCTCTGCTGTTTTCTAATTCATATCTTTCCATAATATCCATTGTCATTTCTATCGCAACGATTCTGAGTAAGTACCCTTCTTGCATTTACCTATACGTGACTGACATTCATCCGTCACTTCCTTTAAAATCTCTGCACATCTTTTATCTGAACAGCCTTGAAGCAGGTTGTCTATATATGTCATAATTTCATTCACTTCCATATAATGTATCTATTAAAAGGTTCAACAAAAAAAGGAGAAAGATCCGGTTTATAGTTTTTAGATCTTTCTCCCTTGTAAGCTAATTCATTTTCAGGTCTAGCTCAAAAACCAATTATAATTCTCAGTATCTTCACCATTCAAGGCTTTCTGAATACCAACTGCAAAGTCTGTACAGTTCTGATTCCTCTCCAAGAACTTATCGATGTAGGATTGTTTGGCAGCGTCATTGAGTAACTGCATTAAATCCCAACATGAAATATTATCCCTGCCACGTAACCCGAAATTAGGATTCTCTATGTAGCCTTTCGTAGCTGCATTGATATTCGAATCACCTAAGATAACTTTAGGTAGTTCTTTAAGTCTGTATGCCGATAATGCTTGATACAGCCTTAAACGACCAATTATCTGACAAAACTGTTCTTGTGAAATCATTGTTCTTCCCAAGTTTTCAAGTAACCTGAGATTCTGCTCCGGTTTGAAATCTTGAAATAGTCTGAGTGCTGAACTGTATATATCTGTATCACTCATCGCTTCCAGTCTTCCGGTCAATCCATCATTTGTCAACATCAGATTGCTGCATACACGTACACGCCAACCTATGAATATCTTAAATTTCTCAGGTGATTTTCTGGCATATAAGTTTTCTTCATTCAAGCTTCTAACGCCACCAATGCAAAGATGTACTTCCTCACCATTCATTTGTCTGCTCATGGTTCTGATATGAAAGCAAAAAGCCATTCTCTGATAATAGATAGTCTCGTCCTCTGGTTTAAGCTCTTCCTTTTTCTTGGTCAATGCGCCCGGCACACGTCCTAAGATTTTATGCGATACTCTGATTTCCGTGTTTCCAAAGTTCTCACCGGTAAAATACATTCTAGCTGCATCCTCTACCTGGTGAATAAATGCCTGGTGACTGATCGTTAGCTGGTTGTCACTGAAGCTTGGTACGATACAGTTTCTTTCAAGTTCTTCAAGTGTGATACCCGAAGTATTCGATTCAATAAAATTTGGATGCTCTTCTTCCGATACGATTACTGCATCTTCGATATTAACTGCATCCATCGCTCTCGTTACCATTCCGATTGTTCGTGGAATGATAGTAAGTTCATTAGTCATTGTTTCCATACTCTTATAGTTTTTAATTGTTATAAAAATGCGATAAACGAAAAAAAGCCAAGAGGTTATTTCTTTGCTTTTACAAATATTCCTCTTAGCTTTTTAATTCCTTTTAATACTGAAACTGCTACTTCCAGTATTGTAATAACGGCATCTTGTGTTTTATCATAATTCATAAGATGCTATTGTTCTTTTTCAGTTGTTGTATCACCTACATCAACTTTTTTACTCGCAGCCGACTTCTTGGATCTACTGCCATACTTTTCCACAAGCTCGATTACTACTGAACTTGCGATAATAACCTCAGCTACATACGCTGCGATTCTGATTCCTTTCATTAAATTTCCCATTTCTCTTTTGATTTTAAATTGTTAATATTATTGTTTCTATTCTCCTATACATTTTCTCATATATAAGGCTTTGAAGGGGGAGAAATGGGGAGAGAAAAAATAAACCAATCTTTCGACTGGTTGTGATAGTTGAACCGTTGTAAACAGCTCCTCGCATTTACTTGGCCTATCATGCGGCATACATTCTTTCGTGGGGAACTTTATGTCTTGTCCACATACTAAAATTGCTACGCATCATCGAATCGCCATCTTATCCATCTTCTGAAAATAAGTGTGACCCGGTAATTGTTTTTATCATTAATGCTTAAAGCTGACGCACTCTTCATTGCAGTGCTTAATAATGCTCCAAGCTATTTTCTCATATATAAGGATTTGAAGGCTTTGGAAATGGAGAGAGTTTTTGTAAATTTGGTACTCTGTTTTTTTTTGTTTACCTTTGTATAACAATATATTAGCCAGAAAAATATGAATAGCAACAATAAAAATCAGATAATCCGTTTTGACTGGGCGATGAAACGTCTGCTCAGGAACAAAGCCAATTTCAGTGTCCTTGAGGGTCTGCTCACTACGTTGTTGGGTGAGAAGATTATTATCCAGCGACTCCTTGAAAGCGAAAGCAATCAGGAGGATGAGTATGACAAGTATAACCGTGTCGATATGCTTGCTGAAAATTCTAAAGGTGAGCTTGTTTTGATAGAGGTGCAGAATAATAATGAATATGCCTACTTTCAGCGAATGTTGTTCGGTACTTCTAAATTAGTGACTGAATATATCAATAGAGGAGAGAGTTATGACAAAGTACGTAAAGTTTATAGCGTCAATATCGTCTATTTCTCATTAGGTCACGGAACAGACTTTGTATATCATGGAAAGACGGAGTTCAGAGGCATCCACACCAATGATCTCCTTGAACTCACTCCATTCCAGAAACAGACATTCAAAGTGGATACAGTCAGTCAGCTATATCCCGAATACTATATCCTAAAAGTAAACGGTTTCAATCAGGTAGCTAAGAGTCCGTTGGAAGAATGGATTTACTATCTGAATACCGGAGAGATACCTTCGAGTGCTACAGCTCCCGGACTTGAAGAGGCACGTGAGAGATTAAAGCTTGATAGTATGACGAAAGATGAATTGGCGGCTTATTATCGTCACTTGGATAATATTGTCATACTCCGAGATAATATTTATACAGAGCGAGAAGAAGGAAGGGCGGAAGGTCTTGAGGAAGGATTGAATAAAGGGAAAGAAGAAGGAGTAAAAGAGGCCAATTTGAATAATGCTCGTAATCTGAAAAAATTAGGAGTGGCTATTGAGATAATTTCACAAGCTACTGGATTGTCTAAAGAGGAAATAGAAAAGTTATAGTGTAAACTTGAATATGTTATTGATTAAGGGGATATACGGCTTACTGTGTATTCCCTTTTTTATTGTTATTCAGAATAGAGATGATGGGAGTGGGGATTTTAGCGTAATTTGTCAAGAGGAGAGGGTAGACAGAGTTAAAGTAATATAAATATAGCACTTTTCAGCGGGGGAGTAGAATGGGGGCAGTCCGAAAACCCTGTGGGTGTGTTATGTTAATAAGCGAAAGTGAACTATCTTTGTGTTCAAATTAAAATAATCTGTCCAATGCCTTTCAATTGCAACCTACATAAGTTACTACGAGTCATCTTCCATATACTGTTGTCACTAACCGTGCGGGACGTGGTGGCAAAGGTACACTTGTGGCCATGATACGTGGTACGAAGTCTGAAGACGTCATAAAGGTGCTTGAAATGATTCATGTCTCCAAGCGCAAGACAGTCAAAGAGGTCACTTTAAATCTTTCGCCGACCATGATGCGGATTGTCCGAACGGCTTTTCCAAACGCCACTATGACAAATGACCTGTTTCATGTACAGAAACTCTTTTATGAGGCAATTGATGAACTCAGGATTACTTATCGCTGGCTAGCACGGGATTTAGAGAACGATGAAATTCAGAGGCGCAAGAGCAACATATAGAGTATGCTCCGTTTCGATATACCAATGGCGATACCCGTAGGCAGCTGCTGGCAAGGGCTAAACATGTACTTGTCAAGCATTTTAGTAAATGGACTGAATCCCAAAGAATACGTGCGGAAATCATATTCGAACATTATCCGGAATTGAAATCAGTTTACGACTTAGCTATAGAATTGACCAACGTGTATAATAAGCACTATGACAAGGAAGTGGCACGTGGAAAGCTTGCCTTGTGGTACAATAAAATAGAAAAGCTTGGATACGGATGTTTCAGAACCGTAACAAATACCATGCAGAACTATTATGAAACAATATTAAACTATTTCGTTAACAGGGAAACAAATGCATTTGCAGAATCATTCAATGCAAAAATTAAAGCGTTCAGGACCCAGTTTAGGGGAGTCGGAGATATACCATTCTTTATTTTTAGATTATGCAAACTAACAGTGTAAATTTAATATGCCCACAGGGTTTTCGGACTGACCTGCTTTTTTGCAACCATTAACGGAGAGCGGTTAAATGAATATAAAAGATTTGGGGGAGTAAGAGGGGGAGTAGAGGAGTATATAAAAAGAAAAAGTCTCTGATTATCAGAGACTTTTATACTTTCTTCGTGGACCAGCCTGGGCTTGAACCAGGGACCTCCAGATTATGAGTCTGTTGCTCTAACCAACTGAGCTACAAGTCCGGTGTTATCCTCATCGGATAGCGGGCACAAAAATAGTATATTCAGTTGAAATATGCAAACCTTTCGGGCAAAATATACTGTTTGTTGCTTTGTTTTTAGAACTTATACGTACGTTTGGGGTTCTTGGGGAACCAACCTTTCTTTACGCGGTCTTCTTGTTCAAAGACCTCCTTGATGGTCCAGAACGAAGAGAAAGCAAATACGCCCAAGAGGGACGCAATCAAGATATTCTCTACGCAAAGCGAGGCCACAACGCCCCCGATGCCCAATACAAGAAAAATCCACCAGCACTTGGTACCCCAATAATACTCGGCTTTCACTACCACAGGATGAAACAATCCGATGATGAGAAATGTACAAATGCCGATGAACAGTCCCGAAAGATGATATTCGTTTAAGAATTCCATAAATTATCTGTTATTTCTCCGGGCAAATAGGAATTTCCTTCTTGATACTTTGCTCCAGTGAAATCAACGTTTCGGTAGCGGTTACACCCGGAATTTCTTGCATTTTGTTATTCAGCAAGTCCATCAGATGCTCGTTATCGCGTGCATATACTTTCGTCAGCATCGTGTAAGGACCCGTAGTGAAGTGGCATTCCACGATTTCCGGTATTTTCTCCATTTCGGCAACCACTGATTTGTACATGGAACCTTTCTCTAACTTGATACCTACATATGTGCAGGTTCTGTAGCCCAGAGATTTGGGGTTCACATGATAACCGGAGCCGACAATGACGCCTAAATCTATCAAACGTTGCACACGTTGATGAATGGCAGCACGTGATACGCCACACTCAGCAGCTACATCTTTGAAAGGAATGCGGGCATTCTGAGAGATGATTTCCAGAATCTGCCGGTCAAGATTGTCTATTTTTTCCATAATATCAATTTGTGTAAGTTCTTGTTTTTATCAAATAGTAAGCAAATATAGGACTTTATTTTAATTTCTCTATATAAAAGGAGGAAAAAATAGGGAAAGAGTAAAAAAGAAGCGGGCGAAGCAGATGTTTTTGTTTACATCCGTTTCGCCCGCTAAGTCTGTACCGTTGAAGAAAAAATCTTCGGCTGATACTTATTTTTCGATGCCGACGAGCTCTACTTCAAAGATCAAGGTAGAGAACGGTTTGATCTGACCGCCGGTTTCTCTGCCACCGTAACCCAGTTCCTGCGGAATATAAAGTTCCCACTTAGAACCTACAGGCATCATTGTGAGGGCTTCTGTCCAGCCTTTGATAACTTGGTTGGCACGGAAAGTAGCAGGTTCGTTGCGCTTGTAAGAACTGTCGAATTCAGTACCGTCAATCAAAGTACCCTTGTAGTTTACTTTCACTTTGCTGGTGTCAGCAGGGATTGCGCCTGTACCCTTGGTGATGATTTTGTATTGCAGACCGCTCGGAGTAGTTACAACACCTTCTTTACCTTTGTTTTCAGCGAGGTATTTTTCACCGGCAGCTTTGTTGTCAGCGTATTTGACAGCTAAAGCTTTTTCCTTGATGGCTTCCATACCGTCGCGCATGTAAGCTGTAGCAGCTTCTTTAGTCATAACGTTGCTCTTGTCTGTGATACCTGCGATGAAACCTGCCAACAAGTTTTCACGGCTGATAGTCTGAGTAGAGTCGCTACCGAAGATTTGTTGGTTGAAGCCTTCTACCCATTGTTTGCCTACCATCTGGCCAATTTGCATACCGGTCATGTAAGCAACGTCTTTCTTGCTGGTTTTAGCAGCGCCTTCGTTGAAACCTTTGATGAATTCAGCCATCTGAGTAGTGTCAACGCCTTGTTGCATCAGGTACTGAGTCAGACCTTCTGTACGAGCCATACCGATGGCATAAGACAATGAGTCAACATCTGTTTTCAGATTTGCTTTCGGGCTTTGTGCAGTACAGGAAGCTAAACCTGCGCCTACTGCAAGAGCCATGATAAATGTTACTTTTTTCATTTTGCTTTTACTGTTTATTTTTATTTTTGGGATAATATTTCGAGTAATTCCACTTCAAAAATCAATGTGCTGTGAGGCGGTATCATTTCGCCCGCACCTTGTGCGCCATAGGCAAGATCGGAAGGAATATAAAGTTTCCACTTGGCACCTTCGGGCATCAACTGAAGCGCTTCCACCCAGCCGGGGATAACCTGGTTCACACCGAATACGGCGGGTTGTCCGCGTTTGATAGAACTGTCGAACAGGGTTCCGTCAATCAGTGTGCCTTCGTAGTGGCATTTCACTTGGTCGGTGGCTTTTGCATAAGTGCCTACCTTGCCTTCGTTGATGACTTCGTATTGCAGACCGCTTGGCAAAGTAACCACATTCGGGCGTTTCTTGTTTTCTTCCAGGAACTGTACGCCTTGCTCTATGCTGGCTGCATTCATTTTCTCTTCCAGTTCTGCGAAGTATTTGTTTACTATATCGCGTGCCTCTGCGTGTGAGATGGCGGTTTTGTTTCCTTCCAGTATGTCTTTGATAGCTTGTGCAAAGTCATCTACTTCGATGCCTTTTGCACCCATACTTAATAAATTTTGACCTATTCCGAGGCCGATAGCGTAACTGAATTTATCCATATATCTTTGGGGTTGAGACTGAAAGTATAATCTCTTTCAATCAGTTGCAAAATTACAAGTCGCAAAAGTAAGTGTTTTATTTGAATGATTTATGCTTTTAGGTTTTAAATTTTCTTATATCTGTGGCAACTTCGGCAATCTTCTGTATTTTTGTAGAAAAGAAACTGCTATAATAGAAAGGAGATTTTGGTATGAAGAAGAATTTAGTGATTTTATCCGGTGCCGGTATGAGTGCCGAGAGTGGTATCAGTACGTTTCGGGACGCAGGCGGATTGTGGGACAAATATCCGGTGATGCAGGTAGCCAGTGCCGAAGGATATGTGCGCGATCCGGAGCTGGTGATAAACTTTTATAACGAGCGCCGTAAGCAGTTGCTTGATGTGGAGCCCAATGCAGGGCACATCGGACTTGTCGAGCTGGAGAAGGACTTCAACGTGACGGTGGTTACGCAGAATGTGGATAATCTGCACGAGCGTGCCGGGAGCACGCGCATCATTCATCTGCATGGTGAACTGACGAAGGTGTGTTCCAGTCGTGACCCTTATAATCCTCGCTATGTAAAGGAGTTGAAACCGGAAGAATATGAGGTGAAGATGGGTGACAAGGCGGGCGACGGTTCGCAGTTGCGTCCGTTTATTGTTTGGTTTGGTGAGGCGGTGTCGGAGATAGAAACGGCTGTCGACTATGTAGAGAAAGCGGATATCTTTGTGATTATAGGTACTTCGATGAATGTATATCCGGCAGCGGGACTGCTGAACTATGTGCCTCGAACGGCAGAAGTATATCTGATTGATCCGAAACCGGTGGATACGCACTCAATGAGGCAGATACATATCATTCAGAAGGGTGCTTCGGAAGGAGTGAAGGAGCTGAAGAAACTATTGTCTGTTTGATGCTATCAGTTTCTCCGTTTGGAACTGTAAGTTTCATGCCGTGAAACTTCCTGTTTCAATAGGTGAAACCAACAGTTTCATGCCTTGAAACTGTGAGTTTCACGGCATGAAACTAAGACTTGAATGCGGGGTTGCGGATTACTTGCCGTAAGGTGTTGAAAGCCAGGTACTATTTCTTCAGCAGCAGACGGAATACAAACCATGCATGGTGCGCCACGGTACTTATCAGTCCATAGTGCTTCGCCATGATGCGGAAGCGTTCCCGCAGGGAAGCCTTTTGGTTCTGCGTCGTCATACCTTCTTCCAGATAATCGATAAGCGTGAGATGCGTGTTATGCAGCGTCCGCGCTTTTTTCATGATGCGGATGCACCAGTCGAAGTCGGCGGAGAAGCGGTATTGCATATCGTATGGTACCGCCAGGCTCCGTTTGGCGAAGAATGCCTGATGGCAAACGAGCATACCTTGCCTGAAACTCTTCCATGTCAGCACTTCGGGGGCGGAGAGGCGGCGCATACGTAGGAAATGCCTTTCTTTATCTACTAAAGCGGTTTCGCCATATAGTACGTCCGGCAGTTCGCCGATTCCTAAAGTATGCACCATTTGTTGCAGGGTGTCGTCTTCATGGAAACTGTCTCCGGCATTCAGGAAACAGAGGTAGTCGCCCGTTGCCAGGTGGATGCCTTTGTTCATGGCATCATACAATCCTTTGTCCGGTTCGCTGACAAGCAGGGTGATACGGTCGCGATACCTTTCGGCAATGGCGAGGGTGCGGTCTTTGGATGCACCGTCTATGATGATGTACTCTACGTGGTGGTAGGTTTGTGAGATAACGCTCTGTATCGTGTCTTCCAATACGGCCTCGGCATTGTAGGTCACGGTGATGATGCTGAACTTGGGTGTGGGACGGTTATGCATGTCTTCCGGTTATTTTGTTATAAACGTCGATGTATCTCTTGGCAATGGCACTTTCCGAATAATTGGAAACGGCTTTCCGGCAGGCTTGCTCGGAGAGGGTGGTATATTCGGGCTCGGTCAGTATCCAGTAGATGCCGTTGGCAAAATCCTCGGCTGATTTGTATTGTGCCACGTAGCCGTTGTGCAGATGGTCTATCATCTCCGGTATGCCGCCTACGTTGAATCCTACGCAAGGGATACCGCAGGACATGGCTTCCATAATGGTGTTTGGCAGGTTCTCTTCCAGCGATGAGGTGACGAAGAGGTCGACGGCGTTGTAGATATCTACCAACTGATGTTCATTGCTGACGAAGTCGAGCGGATAAACCTTAAAAGGCAACATATTCTGTAACTGTTGCGACTGGTTGCCAAAGGCCACTACACCCAGTTGGTCTTTCAGTTCCGGATGCTTCTCTGCCAAGAGTTTGCAGGCTTTAATCATATATTCCACTCCCTTCCGGGTATCCATTATCTTCACTGAACCGAACAGAACCAGTTTGCTGTCCTGCGGAAGCCTGCATTTCTCCCGTGCGGCTTTTTTGCTGTGCGGCTTGAAGAGATTGGTGTTGATAGGATTGGGGATACTGGTAATGGCATGTCCGCTGAAGAGGGCACTCTTCCGGGCGCGTTCTTCCAGCCAGTGGCTACAGGCTACAAAGTTGATATGACGGCCCTCATATAACTTTTGCTTTTTGAGGAAGATGCGGTGGGAGAGGTCTTTCTTCCGGCTTCCGTTGTGGATGAAGGGGCAATGATGACACTCCTCTTCGTAATGCGTACATCCGCCGGAGTAGTGGCAGATGCCGGTACAGGGCCACATATCGTGCATGGTCCAGACTACGGGCTTGCCCGAAGCCAGAATTTTCTCGATGTTCTTTAAAGAAAGCATCCCCTGGTTGATCCAGTGGAGATGTATGATGTCCGCTTGCTGAAACTCCGGCAAGTTGGTGATGTCCGTGCCGGCGTTGGCAATGTCTACGGCGAAGAGGTGGTTTCTGTTGAAATGGTTGGCTTTCCAGATAACGATTCGCTCCCATACGAACTTCCATACCATGCGCAGGTTGTGGGGCAACTCCACTACGGTGATCTGTTCGGTCTGTTTGTCGCGCACCAATAGCTTGGCTTTGATGCCGTTATTCTTGAGGGCTTCCATGAGGCGGCTTGCGGCTACGGCGGGGCCGCCTATCTTTTCTGTTGTATTGATAAGTAGTATTCTCATTGTGTTACCTTTCTTCTGATTAAGTTTTGGTAGAGATTGAGATATTGCTTTGCAACGACTTCACCGGAGTATTTCCTGAATACTTCGCTTCGCATATTTTCTTTGGAGATGGCTGTCCGGGCTTCGGATATTCCCCATCGGATGCCTTCTGCCAGGCTGTCGGCAGAGAGGTAGTCGGCCAGGAAGCCGTTCTCTTTGTGGCGGATAATGTCGGCCTGTCCGCTGTTGCCGAAAGAAACCGGAATGCAACCACAGGCTTGGGCCTCGATCAGAGTCTGACCGAATGTCTCATAGAAAGAGGCGGATACGGTGACGTCTGCGGCGGAATATAGTTGCGAGAGTTTGTTTGTATCGCCTATTCGTCCCAGATAGGTGTAGCTGACGGGGATGGAGTTGAGAAGTTTCTCCGGATATTTGATCTTGCCGAACAGTGCCAGGTGAAGTTTTTCCTGCGGGAATTGCTTCTTTTCAATCAATAACCGGATGGCCTGGAGCAGATATTCCACTCCCTTGATCGGATCGTCGATGCGGGCGGCTCCGAACAGAATGATATGTTTATCGGGCAGGGACAGTTCCTTTCGGGACAGTTCTTTGTCCATCATTCGGAAGTCGGTAGGCGAGAGTGTATTAGGGATCACAGATACAGGTTTCTCTTTAAGTAGGGTGCTTTGCTGTATTTGTGAGGAAAGCCATGTGCTGACTGCGACGATATTCAGGGGGCTGGCATGACTGAATAGTTTTTGTTTCTTCTTGAATACCCGGTGCGCCAGATCGTTGTTGCCTGGGAAGCGCAGGAAGCGGCAGTTTCTGCATTCGCTTTTGAAGAGGGTGCAGGTATGGGCATGGTGGCAGATGGCGGTACATTCCCACATATCGTGCAGGGTCCAGACAACGGGCTTGCCCGATTCGAAGATTTCCTGTATATTGTTCAGTGAAAGCATTCCCTGGTTTATCCAGTGGAGGTGTATGATGTCGGCTTCTCGGAAGGCAGGCAGTTTGGTGACGTTGAAGCCTGTATTGGCTATGGAGACAGTAAAGAGATTCTTCCGGCTGAAGAGATTATTCGTCCAGATAACCAGTCTTTCCCAGAGGAAAGTGCATTTCTTTTGCCAGTCTTTGCCTACAGGGATCACCTGTTCCGATTGGCTTTCCTTGTGCAGGACGAGCATCTTCACGTCTGTTCCCGCTGTATGGAGCGATTCCATCAGGCGTCTGGCGGCAATGGCGGCTCCGCCTGTTTTCTCGGACGTATTGATTATAAGTACTCTCATGTTGCGGAATGTTTTGGCAAAAGTACAGCTTTTACCGCTTTCTATCCACAAATTCGCGGTTTTTTTAGCCAGTAACCGCTAAAGTATCTATCTTTGCAGGAGAATAAATTAGCTACAAGTTACAGGCTACGAGCTACGAGTGGCTGCGTTGTGATTGGAGGGGAAAGATTCTGTTTATAAGTGTTCAAGAGGATGATTACGGGACACAAGTGTTTGATTTGTACCGTGCAAGTGTTGTGGAAATGTATTGCAGGTGTTACGTAAATGTATTGCAAGTGTTGCAAATGAACCGAATAAGCGTTGTGAATCTGCCGTTTAAATGATGCCACATGGTAGGGCGAATAATTGTTCGCAGGTAGTCTGAAAGTACTTGGTATTTATAGTTCATAAACTATAGCTCGTAACTTTTATAACAATATGGGAGAAAAAGGTTTGAAATGGTTGGAACAGCTTTGGCAGTGCTTCCTCAGTATAGTGAAAATCCTGTTGCAGTCCAAGTGGCGCACGCGCTTGCCGTCTTCTTTCAGTAATCCGGATGAATTGCTGATATTGGCTAACGGCCCTTCGCTGAACCGCACGGTAGAAGATTCGACGGATTTCATCAAGGGAAAAACCTTGTTGGCAGTGAACTTCTGTGTAAGTTCTCCTATGTTCGAGCGTCTCCGCCCCGAACTTTATCTGATTGCAGACCCGCTGTTCTGGATCGTTCCCGAGAAGCGTATACAGCTTTTCAAGACAATGGCCGAGAAGACTACCTGGGATATGAACTTCTTTGTCCCTGCCCGTGCCCTGAAGAATAAAGAATGGCAACCCTTACTGGCGGGTAACCCCCACATCAAGCTCTATGTCTATAATACAACGCCTATCGAAGGCTTCCAGGGTTTCTGCAACTGGATATTCCGCAAAGGCTGGGGCGTTCCCCGTCCGCATAACGTGCTGATACCTTCTATCGCTATGGGATTGCGCCTGCCTTTCAAGAAAATCTATTTGGCAGGTGCTGACCATTCCTGGTTGCCGGAGATCACCGTAACGGACGACAACGTAGTACTGATGCACCAAAAGCACTTCTACGACCAGAATAAATCGCAGGCCGAAACCGTGAAACAGGAAAACTTGAACAGTGCCCGGCTTCACATTATTCTCTATCACATGCACGTAGCCTTCAAGTCCTATTTTATACTCGAAGCCTACGCACGCCGGCTGGGTAAGGAGATTATCAATGTCACTCCCGGCTCTTATATCGACGCTTTTAAACGGATGAAATTATGAAAGATGGAATAATCATTCAGGCACGCACCGGTTCTACCCGGCTGCACAACAAGATTCTGCTCCCCTTCTATGGCGAACAGCGCATCATCGACATTCTGATAGCCAATATCAAACAGGCTTGTCCGGACAAATGTATTGTACTTGCCACCACCAATCGCCCGCAGGACGACGTGCTTGCCGAAACCGCCCGTCAGGCGGGTATCCTCAGTTTTCGTGGCGACGAGGACAATGTACTCGACCGCTTTATCCGTGCTGCCGAAGTTTTCGGTATCAACCGCTTTATCCGTGTTTGTTCGGATAATCCGTTCCTTCGTCCCGAAACTTTCAATACCTTCTTTGCCGAACACAATTTCTGTCCGGCAGATTATATCGCCTATGGCTTTGCCGATGGGCGTCCTACCATCAAATCCCATTTGGGCTTATATTCCGAGTTGACAACGATTGACGCTCTGCGTCGTGCCGCCGTTTCTACGCAAGAGAAACTTTACATCGAGCATGTCACTATCTATCTCTATACGCATCCCGAAAAATTCAAGGTGCGTCTGCTTCCGTTGCCGGCTGAGTTGGAAGGGCGTTTCGATCTTCGTTTCACTCTCGATACGATGGAAGACTTCACCTTGCTACAGGAACTTTATGCCACCTTCCATGAGAAGACCGACCGTAGTGTGCATGCCCTGTTGCAACTGGTGCAATCGCATCCCGACTATCGTGCCAGAATGTTGGAGAATATTGCAAGAAATGAAAAATAGCCCATACATACCTTCTACCGCCGTGCAGCCAAGTGTAATTCGTAATTTATAATTCGTAAATGAATAGTACTTATATAATAGGAGAAATCGGACAGAACCATAACGGTTCCGTCGATATAGCCAAACTGATCGTAGACCTGGTGTCCCGCCCTGTTCGTGAAGAAGTGTTCAATATAGAACTTCGTCCGATGGATGCAGTGAAATTGACTAAACGGGATTTGAATGAAGAACTGACGGACTCACAGATGAACCGTCCGTATGATTCCCCCCATTCTTTCGGACGTACCTACGGCGAACATCGTGCTTTTCTGGAGCTGACGGACGAGGAACACTTCGAGGTGTATAGGCACGCCAAGTCTTTAGGGCTTGATTTCGTGGAAACACTTTGCTCCAAAGGCTGCCTCTCTTTGCTGAAACTCTTCACGCCCGACCGTCTGAAAGTGGCAAGCCGCGATCTTACCAACCTGCCGTTGCTGGAAGTGATGGCTGAAACCAAGATACCCATTATTCTGTCTACCGGCATGGCAGGCAGAAAAGAACTGGATGATGCTTTGGAGGTGATTACCCGTTATCATAACAATATATCTATCTTGCATTGTGTATCCCAGTATCCTACCCAGCCTGATAATCTGAATCTGAGGACCATCACCTATCTGAAACAGCACTATGGGCAGTATTGCATCGGCTTCTCCGACCATACCATCGGTATTGCCGCTCCTATCGTTGCCGTGGGTATGGGTGCGGAAATCATAGAGAAGCATGTCACCATCGACCGCCGTATGAAGGGAACCGATCAGCAAGGTTCTCTTGGCCCCGACGGTGTGAACCGCATGATACGTGATATTCGTATTGCCGAACGTTGGCTGGGAAAAGAAGAACTGTATATCGACTCTTCCGTTGCCTCGGCAAAGGTGAAACTGGAGCGCTCCATTGCAACGAATAAGACGCTGCATCCCGGTGATATCATTACCGAACAGGATATCCATCTGTTGAGTCCCGGTGACGGCTTTAAGTGGGTGGAGCGTGCGAAAGTGGTAGGGCATAAAGTACTGAAAGAAATTCCCCGGAATGAGATTATCTATCCGGATGTCATCCGATAATTTATGAAACTCTTAGGCATAGTCATCTTATATTATCCGGATGATGCGGTAGTAAAGAATATCGCTACCTATCTTGCTCAACTGGATGAATTGATGTTGTGGGATAATACTCCGGCAACAGATCGCAGGGATCTGGATTTGGATTCTTTGGGAGACGGGAGAGGGAAAATCATTCTGGATGGTTGCGGTGAAAATCTGGGCATTGGTTCTGCGCTGAATAAGGCGGTGGCGTATGCCCGTGCAAATGGATTTACGCATCTGCTGACCTTGGATCAGGATAGCTGTTTCGGTGGGCGGAACTTCGAAAGCTACCTTCGGGCAATCCGTAACTATGGTGAGGACAAGGCTGCCATTTTCTCTACCAATTATTTCATTAAATCCCAGCAAACCACCATGTATCCGCCAACGGACTCTGTGGATGAAGTGTATTCGGCAATGACTTCGGGAAGTATATATCCGGTTAGCCTGTTCGATACTTTGGGCGACTTTATGGAATCCCTCTTTGTCTGGGGAGTGGATTGTGAGTTTTGTTGGAGGGCTAAAAGGAAAGATATTCCCGTTTTATGTTTCAAGAATATTCTGCTGACACACGATTTGGGTTATCAGAAGAAGAAAAGGCGTTTGCTGGGAAAAGAAGTATTTCCTAATGAATACGGTCCGGCCCGTTCCTACTATAATGTGCGCAATGGTATTCTCCTGCATCGTCTGTATCCAGAGGCGTTGAATTTGAAGTCGCATTTGCGCTATCATTTTTATAAGCGTGTGGTTTTTATCATACTGTATGAGCGGCAGAAGTTCAGTAAGTTGTGGGCATTGCTGTGTGGCTATCGCGATGGGCTGAGGGGAAAGAGCGGGAAGTGGAAATAAATGATTGTATCATCTGAATAAAAAGAAAAAACTATGTTACCAAAGTTAGTGATTACCGATATTGATGGTGTGTGGACTGATGGTGGAATGTACTATACCGAACAGGGCGATGTGATGAAACGCTTCTCCGTGAAAGACGGCTGGGGAGTTATTTTCCTTCGCAAGCTGAATATACCTGTAGCCATTATGACGGGTGAGAATACGCAGATTGTTCAGAAGCGTGCTGATAAACTGAAGATAGATTACTGCTACCTGGGGGTGAAAGATAAAGTGGCACAGGCGGAAGAATTATGTCGTGAGTTGGGCATTACGTTGCAGGATGTTGCCTTCATCGGTGATGATGTGAACGACTTGGCTCTGCTCCGTAAGGTTGGATTCAGCGCTTCCCCCAGTAATACACCGGATTATGTGAAACGTGAGGTTGATTACGTCACCGCACAGCATGGGGGCTTTGGTGCCTTTCGTGAGTTTGTGGAGAAACTGCTTTCTGATAATGGGATGCTTGAAGGAGTGCTTCAGCAGTTTCTATCCTGAGGTTTTTTCCCTACTTTGTAGACCTTGATTTCCCGGAAAGAGGTAGGTGTCGTATAAGTACTTGTTACAATGGAAACAGTTTTATTTGTCATTTTTGCGTGTCTTTAAGATTGTTCAATAGCTTTGATAATTTCTTCTTTTTCCGGTGTGGAGAATGTACAGGGGTAGCTTTGCATACCTTGTACCGCTTTCAATCCTTTCTGAGTATATCTCCAGTCAGCCAGCCTGTTTACCCAACGTAACAGGGGATGCTTATGAGTGAATTCCATAATCTTCCTTTTGCGAGAGATTTCGGCAGTGTCTTTAGGCATATCGCTGATGCTGCAAATAAAGGAGAAAGCATCTTCAAGCGTATCACCTTCCCGGGCTGCCAGTAATTCTGATAACGCCAGAAGGAAACCTTGATATTCCTCCCGATATTTATGAGAGGTTTTGATAACTGAAACAGGTACGGTGGTTTCCGTGGCGGAACCTCTGATACGCTCGCGGGCACTGTAGAAATAGGGTAGTGTAGCATATTTGCCGAAGATAAGCGCAGCATGGTTAAAGAACTCTTCAGCCAGGAAAAGGTTGCGGAAACGCAGGCTTCCGTCCGGGTTGAAACAAGCTGCATACATCCTCTGAAAAGCTTGTGTCCGGATGACGGAGTAGAGCAATGAGGCATACATGTTCTTCTCTTGTAAAAGTCTTTCCCGGGGAGTATCACCCGTTACTTGTTTATCGAAGTAGCGGATATAGCGAGGGTAGAATGATATTTTCCCTTTATGGGGAGTGAAGGTCAGGTAATGTCCCTGTGCAGTGCTGTAATCTGGGTGTTCGTCTAGAAAGGCGGTCATCTGCGCAATGCCGGAGGGAACAGCGAAATCATCATCAGCGCAATAAAGCACATAGGGTGTACTAATCATCGGAAGCACTTCTTTCAGCTTCAACAGGAAATGTAGTTTAGGACGGTGCAGATAAGTGATGTCCGGGTACTTCTCCGCATCGGCAAACGGATGGTCGGATGAGTCGGGAACAAGAATCTTGATATCTGTGCGGCTATAGTAGTCGAGCAATCTGCGCAAGCGCTCGGGACGGTTGTGCGCAGGGATGATTACAGTTACATTTTGCAGTGTCATTATTGTATGGTTTTCTTTTTAAATAGATATTGAAGGCTTTCCCTGAATACGGTCGACTTCAGGCTCCACATCAGGAATATGTAGAGTGAGGCAGCTAAAGCGATTTTCACCAGTAAGGAAAGATAGATGTTCTTCACATAACCTGCTACCCAGTAAGTAAAAGTCATTACGGCTACAGATATAATGAGATAGGGAGCTATATCCTTCAGTGTATTAAGCAGGGAAATTCCTATATATTTATGAGCAAAATAATGCCAGATGAGTAGCCAGAAGATATTGGCTGCTGTATAGACTATCAGCATGATATTCAGACCGTACGGGTAACTACCCCACACGCATAATAGCTGGAAGATGCCCAGTGCGATGGTGTTCCACATATATACGTTCGGCCGGCCGATGCTATTCATCAGGTTGGAGTAAAGAGTTGAAATAGGCATGAAGGCTCCCCATACGCACAGTATCTGCATGACGGGTACACAGGGTAGCCATTTCTCTGTAATGCTTATTACGATCAGTTCCTGAGAAACAATGGCGAGCCCCAACATAGCGGGGAAACTGACAAAGGCGGTGAAGCGCATCAGCTTGCGGAATATGTTTTGCAATCGTTGCCTGTCCTCCGAGGCTTCCCTGAACACAGGTTGCCCTACACTGTTTATCATTCCGAAAATGGTGGAATATCCCATCGTCGTCCACTTGCTTCCCTGTGAGTAGTAACCGGCTTGCTGGATGGTGTAGAAACGTCCCAGTAATGCAGAGAAGATGTTGTTATTGATATGAGTGAAGAGCGAGGTAAAGAGTAATTTACTGCTGAAAGGCAATAATTCCAGCAATGGGTGAAAGCGGAACGAAAAAGTAGGCCGCCAGGGAGAGAATATCCAAAGCAGGATAGTGTTGGTGCTGACATACACAACGGTCTGTACGGCAATTCCCCAGTATCCCCAGCCATGGTAGGCACAACTGACACCTGTAATACCCGAAATGAGGATGGCGGCTATCTGTATCTGACTACGCTCTTTCACCATGAGATTACGGAAAAAATAGGCCGTAGGGGCAGTACCGAAACTTCCGATGAAGAAACTCAGAAATTGGAAACGGGCCAGCCGGGTAAGCTCGGGTGTATGGTAGAAATCGGCGATGAAAGGAGCGCAAAGAAAAAGTATGAGGTAAAGTGATGCGCCGATACTGATGTTGAACCAGAATACGGAATTATATTCCTCATGCTTTACCTCTTTCTTATTGACAAGTGCCAGGATGAAGCCACTCTCCGAGAAAATTCCAGCCATGGCGGAGAAGATGGTCAATACGGCCACCATGCCATAGTCTGTTGTGGATAACAACCGAGCAAGGAATATGCCGAAGACGAGGTTTAGCAGTTGCATGGCGCCGTTGCCTATTCCGCCCCAGAATAATCCTTTTGCTGTTTTCTCTTTGAGTGATGCTTCTGTCATTCCTTGTTCGATTTATGATTAAGATATCATTTAATTGCGTTTAAATTATCCGCATTAAGAAACCAATCCGAGTGTATGCCTTTGGATACATTTCTAATCTTATCCTGCTTCCTCAGTTTGGTAAGTAGGTTTCTGACTTTTGAGTGTTTTTGGCTTTCGCTCAATACATCTGGCAACTTATTCCAAAGTAATTCTGTTATTTCCTTTTTTGTAAGCGTACCGTGTTCAGTGAGTGCTTTTAAAATTAAATCACAATAATAACTGTCCTCAAATCCTTTATTGTTGGAATAGGCTGTTTTCTGATCTAATTGCTGAGCAACCGGTTTTGCTATAAATAGGTTCGGCTTTCTTCCTTCAATAAGCTTTTGATAATGATTCGCCATCGCGCCCATAATAGTGTCCTTTATAAGAAGTCGGGATTCCTTTAGGGGCTGCCGGAATTTGAAACATGATAACTCTTTTCCCTTGATACATGATTTCATGTATTTCCGTAAAAGTAATGCCACAGTTGGTCCCTTCGGCTATTTCTCTTTTTAGGGCGTCAAGCGAGGGACGTGTCGGTTTATATGAGCTGCCTAAAACAGCGTGAGTCTTATCATGAATGCCGAATAACAACCACGCAAATTCTTCCTGGCCAAGATTGGCTTCGTTGCTACGTACAGATATGAGTTCTTGAGTTGTCATTCGGCATTAAGATTATTTTTACTTCACTTCGCTACCCGGCTTCACCTCCTTCATGGTTGTAACCACGGAGAGTGAACCGTCAAAGTTCTCGGCAGAGAGGATCATACCTTCGCTGACGATGCCTTTCAACTTACGCGGAGCAAGATTGGCAATGAAACATACTTGTTTGCCTACCAATTCTTCCGGATTGTAGTGTTGTGCGATACCACTGACGATAGTACGGTTTTCCAGTCCGTCGGCAATCTTGAATTGCAGTAATTTATCGGCTTTGGGAACTTTCTGACATTCCAATACGGTGCCCACGCGAATATCCAGCTTCATGAAGTCGTCGAATTCGATATTCGGGCGGATAGGATTAGCTTTGTAGTTGGCTTCCTCATTAGCCTTTTTCGTATCGAGCAACTTCTGTACCTGTGCTTCAATAACGCTGTCTTCTATCTTTTCGAAAAGCAATTCAGGAGTAGCCAACTGGTGTCCGGCCGGCAATAAATTAGTGCTGCCCAAAGTAGCCCAGTCGAAGCTGGCCATGTTCAGCATATTGCGTAGTTTTTCGCTGCTGAACGGTAGGAATGGTTCGAATGCAATGGCAAGATTGGCAACCAGTTGCAGGGAGATGTTCAGGATAGTGGCTACACGATCCATATCCGTTTTGGCAATCTTCCACGGTTCGGTATCTGCCAGATATTTGTTTCCGATGCGGGCCAGGTTCATGGCTTCCTTCTGTGCATCACGGAACTTGAATACATCCAGTAACTTTTCTACTTCTGCTTTTACATCAGAGAATTCTTTCAGTGTTTCGCGGTCGTACTCTGTCAATTCACCGGCAGCGGGTACTACACCATCGAAATACTTCTTGGTGAGTTGCAGGGCACGGTTCACGAAATTACCGTAAACGGCTACCAATTCATTGTTATTGCGTGCCTGGAAATCTTTCCAGGTGAAATCATTGTCTTTAGTTTCAGGTGCATTGGCTGTCAGTACATAGCGAAGCACATCCTGCTTGCCGGGGAAGTCTACCAGGTATTCGTGCAACCATACGGCCCAATTGCGTGAAGTCGAAATCTTGTCGCCTTCCAGGTTCAGGAATTCATTGCTCGGTACGTTATCAGGCAGAATAAAGCTTCCTTCTGCTTTCAGCATGGCAGGGAATACGATGCAGTGGAATACGATATTATCTTTACCGATGAAGTGAATCAGGCGGGTTTCGGGATCTTTCCACCAAGTTTCCCAAGTGTCAGGCAGCAACTCTTTTGTGTTGCTGATGTAGCCGATAGGGGCATCAAACCATACATACAGCACCTTTCCTTCTGCTCCTTCTACGGGTACAGGAATACCCCAATCAAGGTCACGGCTTACCGCACGGGGTTGCAGGCCCATGTCAAGCCAGCTTTTGCACTGACCGTATACATTGGGACGCCATTCTTTATGATCTTCCAGAATCCATTGGCGCAACCAGCTTTCATGTTGGTCAAGCGGCAAATACCAATGCTTCGTTTCGCGCATTACGGGCTTACTTCCGCTGATGGCGCTTTTCGGATTAATCAGGTCTGTGGGGCTGAGGCTCGTACCGCACTTTTCGCATTGGTCACCGTAGGCACCTTCTGCATGGCAGTGGGGACATTCGCCTGTGATATAGCGGTCGGCAAGGAAAGTCTTGGCTTCCTCGTCGTAATACTGCATACTTGTTTTTTCGATAAAATCGCCTTTATCGTACAGCTTACGGAAGAATTCCGAAGCGGTGTCGTGATGAGTTTTTGAACTTGTGCGGCTGTATACATCAAATGAGATGCCGAACTCTTTAAAAGACTCTTTGATAAGCGTATGATAACGGTCTACTATATCTTGCGGTGTTACGCCTTCTTTCTTGGCGCGTATTGTGATGGGTACTCCGTGTTCGTCCGAACCTCCGATAAAGATTACATCTTCTTTTTTCAGTCTCAGATAGCGGACGTAGATATCAGCGGGTACATAAACTCCTGCCAAGTGTCCAATATGAACGGGTCCGTTAGCGTAGGGCAATGCCGACGTAACGGTAGTGCGTTTGAATTTCTTTTCCATTGTGATATATGTATCTCTTTTGTTATGAGCGCATTTTGGTGTGCAAAGATAACGGTTTTCCACTCAAAGAAAAAGAGAAGACAATGAAATGTCCAATGATGTATTCAAAAAGATTCAGAAATTGTGTATCGGTTATTGATTGCAATACCGTAGAATCGCTTTTTCTATTTCGGTTTTCTTCTTTTCATCTTTCACAAAATCACTTATTAAAAATATATGAGTGGTAGATTGTCCGATTCCGATTAAAGTTCCCACCTGATTATTAATTTCTTTAATCCACTTGTCAAAGCCCATGATTTTATCGCCTTCGGCAACAAAATGTGACGGGTTTCCTCCATTTGCTTTAAAATGAATATTTACTTTACTGCATTCCTCAAAAATTGGGTTTACATCCAGAGGATAACGAGATGCATTAAAATAGTTGGTGTAAGCTTGAACCCGCTTCCTAAAATCCACATCAGATAGCATATAGCTATATTGAGCAACATAAGAAAGAGAGGTATATCCCCCCAAGAGTACATCGGTAAGAACATGGGTACCATATTTTTTCACTATCTCATCCCCGTTACTCTTCTCTAAATCATTCAGGAACTCTTTAGACAAGAAAAAACACAAATAATGTGGCCAAACATGGGGAAGGGTATATCTGCTGGTAGGGTGAAAACATTCCGCTTTGTGAAAATAGTTGCCTTGCAAGTTTTCCTCTGTATTTCCTATATCTTCGGTAAATAGCCTAAGAACATCATCCCCTATCTTTGTTTCCACTTGGCTATTTAAATAGATATTATCTATATATTTATTCAAGTCTCGATTTTCACTTATAACCCAACCTCCCCCATTGTAAAGCAAAAATATTTCTACTGTAGAATAAGGGTATAGTTTAATTGGTTCCTGCTTTACATAATCATATCCGTCACCTGCTAACAGACGTTCTACATCAATAACTTTGCCTTTTACATTTATATATCCCTTTATGGTACTCTTTTTACAGTCAAATCCTCTGCCCAATAAGTCTATGTAATCATAGGTTTTATCGTTCGTTACTGTTTCTATAAATACTTTTATATCAACAGGATCTTTCTCTACTACAGTCGGCGGTTCGATTTCTGGCTCCGGTTCCGGTTCCGAAAAATCACATCCACTCCAAAGCAGTAACAGTACCCCAAATAAAGTGTAGTTCAGTCTCATATTTTAATTTTTATATTGACAGTGATAAAAAGCGATAAATTGGGTGCTTCATCGAGTTTCCCCTTCTATGTCATATCCTTCATCGGTAGAAGCTATGCAATTGATGTTATATTCGTTGTTAATCCCTTTCATTCTCAGCCAGTGAGCCTTAGGAGGAGGAGCCGATCTTGTTGTTTCGAATAAACCTAAGTTTAAAACAGTGTCCAACATATACAACGCTACATAGTCGCTTTCTCCTATATCATAAACTTCCGTAGCCTCATTGCCATCATCCTTCTTATAGGCGAGTGAGAGGTAGTATTTCTTCTCGGATTTGTATATCGAATATAGTCCTTCTGCAACGTTCACATCTTGAATGGTTATGCGAAATGAGCGCTTTTCATCCTCTTTGAACCATAAAAAGCCGCCTTCTTTCAATAAAGGGTGATTGCTTTCACGTATGATGGTTCCGATTTCATTGTCTACAACTTCTGCTTTTATAATAATACTGGTGTGGCAAATGTTATCTGTTATTTCAATAGTTGCTTTACCTTTCTGAATCGGTTTTATGACTATGTTGCCATATTCCCCGTCTTCATAGATATATGCTTCAGCTATATCAGAGTTCAAGTTATTTATACTATAATCCATATTACCGCTTAATATTTTTATTCTTCCCCAAAATGCTTTTGCTATTTTTATATCTTGTTTTTCAATGGCGAAATCAAGATAATGTTCATCGGATGAGCAAGAATACAGAACCGGTATTAATATCAGGAAAAAGAAATGCGATAGTTTCATAATAATTAGGGTGTTTATAAAGTTTGTATAGATTGACGTTTACTTCATAATTAATAAAGTACCACGCAAATGTATAAAATTAATTTGTATAAAGTCTAAATTTATGGCTTATTTCTGAATTCAAAATTTTTCTGAATTCTGAGTTTGTCTAAGGATTTTTCTCCCTGTTCTTTTAAGGAATATGTGGATTGTACGACAAAAAGAACAAGGGATGCCATGTTTATTTCATAAGTGCGACGGTTTATTTCAGACTGTATTTTTGGTAATCTGTATTCAAGCGAGTTGCACATCACCTTATCAAGTATATCGTTGAGGGTATAAGAGCACTGTGCACTGCTCCGGGTTATGGACAGCAAGAGTAAAAGAATACAAAAGTAGTACCGGTTATGAGATAACTGCGTTCTTATAACCGGTATTATATAGTTTAGACCTAATTTATATATCATTTCAACAAGGCTCCTAATAGTAATGCAAGTAAAAAGCAATACACAGGGAAAAGCGCATGAGTAAACATGAATCTCGGTAAAAGTGCCCTTCGTCTCATGCGATGTTCTTCATCGGATAAAGCTCTCGCTTCTTCAATCAAACGTTTTATTATACCTTTTTCATAAATCACACCGACTATACAAAAAGAGATTATAGCACATACTGCCAATATCAGATAAGTGATGTTTTTAGGTATGGGATGATACACGTGGGCATAAGTATAAATAGGTATGACAGCGATGAAGGCCAATTGTGATCCAAGACAAATGACAAGCGTAATAAATACGTTAATCGTTTCGTTATCTGCAACTCTCCCCAACCGGTTTCCGGTCAGTATTCCCCGTATCCATGTCTCTATGTATTTAAGGATGAATGTATCCATAAAGATGATTTTTAATTGTTAATATAGCCCGTTGAAGTTTATTCCGAATTTGTACAGTATTATAGTAGATATCCTTTGGGGATGAGATATTGAAACAGTGCACACAACGGCATTACGTATGCTATGGGGAGCATGTAATATAATAAGAATGTAGGTATTAGTGCCTTTCTTCTTGCTTTATGTTCTTCTTTAGTTAGCTTATTAGCTTCCTCTGTCAAATTCTCATACACCTTTTCCTTTTTCACTTTTTGCATAAATAATATTACTACTATAGCTGCAATTACTATAACGCTATATACTAAATTCTTTGGTGCAGGATGCCATAAACGGGCATAAACAAAAAATGGTATCACCATTTGTATCAGTATTTCACTAAATACTAAGATTATTATTCCCCAATGAATATCATTTATTTCATTTTTAGGGGTACGAAACTTAGGGACACGGTATAACCGATTATAAGATAACTGTATCCTTATAACTGGCGTTATATAGTTTAGTCCGAATTTATATAGGTATTTCATCATAATGGGTTTATATAACAACTTCAGGTACGGAATTACATGGCTTTTAAAATTATGCACTGCTTCTCTGTTTCTATGTTGTCTTTCACAATAACAGAGGCGAGAAGAATAAAACAATTCCTCGGATTGTCGGAACATGCAGGACTGGTGGCAAAGCCTTACAATTACGTTTTTATGCGAATATAAATAATGATGAGATTATTCTGGGGAAAGACAATAAAACTTTGGTGTATCGCACGCTTGAATGTCATGTGCAAACAGCCCGCAAACGAAAACAGATGGAGTATCATCCTTGTAAATCGGTAGGTATAATTGAATATAGCGGTTTTGCTAAAACAATAGATGAACGCATTACTTGCGAATGTCTTAGCTGCTATCCGGATATTACCGATAATAGCTGCTGTTGCGCCTAGCTGTTTACTTTGAATGAATAATACGGAGAATTTCATTTCAAAATGTAGAAACATGATGTAGTGAATAAATTTCTCAGATATGGAATACCAGCGATTATTGCAGACAGCTTTCGGGGCGTCAGTCCGAATTTTATTTCATAATGAGGATTTATAAAGAACAATTGCCTGTCTACAACTGTGATATGATTCTTGTGCACGAGTCTTTCAAATAACTCTATGGGGGTTCTGGTTTCCTTTATGGACAAAAGTTCTTTAATGCAATCTTCGTTTTCTCCACTCACTTTCAGAATGCTTTTATACATAAAGACGGGTAGTAGATGAATAAAGGGAGCGTGAGAGATAGTCTTGCTTTTGCATATTTGTTGATGCCCTCCAAACGGCATCTGCCATGCGGGGAATGACATGAAAATAAGACCTCCAGGTTTAGTATATTTCGGTAGATTGGACAAGAATGTCGCTTTGTCTTCTATATGTTCTATCACGTCATGGCAGATAATCAAATCAAAATTATGCTCAAGGCTTTTTAGCTTGAAGATATCGGATGCAATGAAGTTTCCTTTGATTTGTCTTTCTTCAAAAAACAGGATGGCATCCTTAATTCTACCTGCGGATATGTCGACTCCTGTCGTGCTGCATCCCAGTTCGGCAAAGGGCAACAGATTGCCTCCATCTCCACATCCTATCTCTAAAATATTCATTCCTTTTTCAATCCTCTTGAATTTTGAGATATAAGGAATATAGTATTTCTTGCTTGTAATGGAAAGCTCCTCGAAGTAGAGTTTTCTGTTTTTTTGTCGTTCTTGCATAATGTATGTCTCACGTGTGAAAAGGCAGGAACAATACCTGCTCCTGCCTTTAATATTATTGATTATTTAAAATTTCTAATTGCGAACCAAGATTTATAGTGAATGGTTTGTTTATAGTTAATTGTTCTGTGGCAGCAAATGTCAATTTTGCTCCACCGGTAACCGTGACATCTTCAGATTGAATTATTCGACCTGCAACAATCTGATTTGATGTCACTGTTTTGTTGCTAAATATTGTAGTTTCACTTTCCGCAGCGGCGCAGGCTGCAAAGGCATTGCATAGACCATATCCCATTTCATTATTCCAAGTACCGTTAGGTCTGCCGTTTACTGTTCCATACGAATAGTTTCCAGTTTTTTTAGCTGTTTTTTCAATGATATTCACAACCTCTTTCTGTGTGAGACTGGGATTTACAGAGAGAACGAGTGCAGCTATGCCAGCTACGTGGGGGCATGCAGACGATGTACCGTTGAACCTGTTAAAATAGTCTCCACTTGCGTAGCCTGCACTGCCTGTTATATCTGTTGTTGGTATTAATACTCCTGGTGCCATGATATCCAAGGCTGTACCGTAATTGCTACCCCAATTTGTTTCACCATCACAAGAGGATGGACTTTTCCTTTCTCCACATGGACTTATTGCGCCTACGGCAATAATATCAGAAATTGCATTAGCGGGATAGCTTACGGTAGAATTATTGTTATTGCCAGCGGCAAAGGCGATTACACATCCCAATCCATTTCGACCGTTTGAAATGGCGGCTTGTATAGCATCATTTATAATATCATATTTAATACTTGAGCTCCAAGAGTTTGATATTACTGCTGCTCCGTTTTGCCATGCATAGTTGAAGCCGTCTGCTCTTTTTTGTCGACTGTCAACAGAACTAGCTAAACTATTACTGATGGACATAACCGGGCATTTCGGCGCAATTCCAGCTATTCCTAAGCTATTGTTAGCTTTTGCACTTATAATGCCAGCGCAGGCTGTTCCATGTTCACCTAATACTCGACTGGGACTGGTTCCAGACTCTGTATCATAGCTTTTAGAGTATATGTTTATATCTGGATGAGTCAAATCAACACCTTGGTCAAGTACTGCAACTATGATACTACTAGAGCCTTCGGTAATACTTCGTGCATTACAATAGTCTATGTCTATACCCGCTGTTCCTCCGTTCTGGCCAGTATTGTTTAGTGCCCACTGGGAAGAAAATAGGGGATCATTTACACATGCTATTTCGTCGTCACAAATAAGATCAGGTTGACATGATGCAAAAAGACCGCTTTCGTAAAATTTGTTGGATATTTCCAATGCGTTACCCTTTGATTTCTTAGAACACGATAAGGTATACCATAATGGCATATATTGATTGTTGCCAATTATTTCAACACCATTTTCTTGTGCTAATTGCTCTAATGTTTCCAAATTTTGTGCATCTTTCAATTTCACATAAACTAAGAATCCTAAACTTGCTTCTTTACCATCTTCTGTCAAGAAGCAAGGAGCTTCATATAAAATCTGAGAGTTTGTACTGAGGTTATCCGAAGTGCTTATGACAGACCATTTTAGACTTTCTGTACAACTCTTTTTTTTGATGATTTTAGAAGATAGAACAACATCATTTATTTGTATCGAATTCATTGAATATGTAGACTGAAGCAAATTCGATATTGACTTTTCATCTGAGGAATTGAAAAGAATAAATTTCTTTTCAGGTACTTTGTTAAGTGCTATTTGTTCACCATTATACCAGTAATAATCTGTGGCGTTTAAAGAACGTGTCTTCACTTTCGAAGAGGTTTCGTCTAAAACACTTTTCTCAACCATATCACTGCATGATGTCATGGTGAATAAAGCACATAATAAAGCACTTAATAGTGTTATGTGTTTATTATATTTGTACTTCATAGCCGCTATTGTTGATTACTTTTTAAAGACTCTACTTCTCCCTGTAAAGATTTGACGGCATCAATCAATACCACGATAAGGGCTGTGTAATTGATTAATTTTTTTCCATCCGGGTCAGTCAGAACAACATTCGGTAGAACTTTTTCTACTTCCTGAGCTATTAGTCCTATTTCTTCTCCGTTTCCACCTAATTTGAATGTTTGCTTATCAGAGTTGTCTGTAAAGGAATATGAAACAGGACGTAGCTTGAGTATATAATTAAGGCTGTTATTTAATGGCTGAATATTATTTTTAGCTCTTATATCAGAATAATTATATACATTTTTCACTTGAATACTGTTGAATGTACTTGTCTGTGTGTTGTAGAATACAACTTGATCATAATGGCTTGCCAAACGAGTTGCAGCTGGTGTCACATCAACTTGAAAGAAATTACTTCCTGGCCCTTTTATGTATACGCCATTAGAAAGGATTGTTGGGTTGTAGGTACCAAAACGAGTAGTGTTGCCAATTGTTAACCAGCCACTACTGTCATACTTTATTTGAGCATTAACCGCCGTGCAAATGATTAATAAGACTAAAGCTAAAATAGCTTTTGAAGCTGTGGTCATTTTTGTTTTCATAATAAATGATTTTGTTGTTAATACTAAGACAATTTATAGAACAACGTTGTTTCTTATTTTGCATTGCCAAATATTCTAATACTATTGGTGAATGGTGAAATAACCATAAAGATATTTCTTTTCATGTTTTAATTCTATGATGAAATCTCCTTCTTTCATATTATCTATTGTGAAAGAATAGCATTGGGTATTTGGTATAGTGACTGTACTGGAATAAAGAATCGTTCCTCTTGTATCTTTTATTATAATATGGAGATTGTCTAAAACAATATCCGAATATATATAGAATATATTATTGTCATGTGTTATAGTTGGGATACAAAATGTAGAACGTATTTCTTCATGCCACAGTGCTTTGTTCGTTTCTATCTTTTTTTCCTCTGCAAAAGACATGGAAGTTGACATTGTCAAAGCGAAAAATATAACTATAAAATGTTTCATATATTTTTTTTGTTAAGATTTGGTTGCAAAGAAACTGACTCTTTTTAGAAAAGTGTCTTTTTATTGTACGAACTTTGTACGATATATAGTACGAATTTTGTACGATCCTTTAGAAATTTCGAATAAATTCGTCCCATGATTCAGGATTACCATGCTGATTATGAGTCCTTTCGTACATTCTTTTGCGAATGGATGTCAATGTCTGTTTAGCACATGGTATAAGAGGGGCAATTTTACTCGGCTTCAGATTGATTTTAATAAGTAAACAGATACGTATTTCTCTTTCACTAAATGGATAAAGAACGTAAAGTCGTGCTGTAAAACGGTTGTATGTCTTATCTATTTCCTCAGAGAGGGTATCCCAATCTTCTGCTTTTATTTTTGAATCTTCGTTGGCTAAGTGAAATTTCTTATAAATATCAGATTCTTTTAATGCTTTTTCGGAAATTTGCAATGCTCTTTGTTTGGCCTCAACTTGTTTATTGGTATGTTCTAATAGTTCTTTTTGGGCATTAATCAGATTTTGTTTCAATTCATTCTTCTCGCTTTCTGCTTGTTTTAGGTTTTCTTCCAGTTGACAGAGTTGTTTTTTATTGTACTCTATATATTGGAGGCTTTCATGAAATTGTTTTTCCTTATGTTCATCCAATAATCTCTGTTGTTCTTGTATTTTTTGCTTTTTGCGTTTATTGTATTGTTGATAGATGATGATAAGTGTTATTGATAACATGATAGTTGAGATCAAAATTGTAAGCCAAAGTTCTTGTCTCTTATTCTCTTGCTGTAGTTCACGATTTTTCTCCTCTTTTAGTTGGTAATTGTACAGGGACTGCATTTTACGAATCGTTTCTGTATTGATAATTTCTTTAATAGAGTCGGTGTATATGAGATACTTATCAAAATATTCCATGGCTTCTTTATATTGGCCTTTTTTACGGGCAATGTTTCCTAATCCTTTGTAACTACCTTGTTTTTGGTAGAAGTCGTTGAAACTTGCAGCTTTTGTATAATAAAAAATAGCGGAGTCTAATTGGTTGATGCGATGGTAATAATCAGCTAATATAGCATAATGAGGAGCTAATCCTAAATCTTTTATATATTGATTGGAGCGTTGAATGGCATCATTGGCCTCTGGATACATATCTAACTGAATATAAAGGCTGGATAATTCACTTAGGACTATACCCATTAAATGTTTGTTATGCATTTGTTCCGCCTTTATGAAAGCCTTTTTATAATAATAGAGAGAACTGTCTGCACAATTGAGTGTGGTGAATGTTCGTCCTATGTCTCTTAAATTGTAAACTATGCCTGTACTGTCATCGGCTAAGATATTGTATTGATAAGCTTTTCTGAAAACTTCTAAAGCCTGGTCATAGGTTTCTTGATATAAATATAACATTCCCGTTTGGCTATAGATTCGGCTGATTAGCCTATAGTTTGTACAATCTTTTGCAGATTCAATTGCTTTGAAGAAATATTCCAATGCCTGCGGTGCATCTCCCAGATCCCTATATATCCGTCCGGCATAATAGTATGCTTCCGGTAGGTGCTTTTTATCTTTCCTCTTTTCATAATAGTGCAGTACTTCCAGTATCAAGCTATCGGAGGTATGTGTAATATACGCTTTGTCTCTGGCCTTTATGGTCAGTAGCTGATAATACATTTGTGCTTCTTTAGATTCTTGAGAAGCACTGTCTTTGAATTGTTCTAACAATACGATAGCACTGTCCGGACAAGTATTTGCGAGAGAATCAGCAAGTTGTAAGACCTGAGGATAAGGTTTACTGTCACAGGAGAGGAAGTAAAGTGGTAAGAGAATGATTAGTAGTAGCGGTTCAGGCCATTTCATACGCGTGTTGTTTTAGTCGTTAGTGTTATTTAGCATACAAAGGTAATAAACTTTTGTTGAAGTTGAAGAGTGAAATTCGTTTTTTCGACTTTCGTGTTACTTGTCGTTGTTTACACTTATTATCTGACAATTTATTGTTCTGGGACTCTGCACTTACTGATGATAATCGCAAAATTGTTATTTTAAAATCTCCGACAATAATTGAGATGTTAGAGCATTGACATTCACTAATTAACAATGAATCTTAATAATGCTTCTGAATATGTCTCCACAAAGTATAAAAGCAATACTCTTTAATTTTTAGATTAATTTTATACATTTGCATGCTTGGTCTGATAATTCAGTATTGTTATTCAACCATTTTGTATGGTTATTTGTACGAATCTTTTTTGCAATGAAACAAAACAACTTTTTAAGTTCCCTCACTAAAGAAGAACTGATAAAACTCATCGAAGCCTATTCCAAAAATTGGTTGGCTATGGATGGCGTGTGGTTTCAATCAATAGAACGGAAATTTGGAATGGATGAAGCCATGCATCACGATAGGGAAGCATGGAAGTCTTTCACGATAACAGAGGCGAGAAGAATAAAACAATTCCTCGGATTGCCGGAACATGCAGGACTGGAGGGCTTGGCAAAAGCCTTGCAGCTACGTTTTTATGCGAATATAAATAATGATGAGATTATTCTGGGGAAAGACAATAAAACTTTGGTGTATCGCACGCTTGAATGTCATGTGCAAACAGCCCGCAAACGAAAACAGATGGAGTATCATCCTTGTAAATCGGTAGGTATAATTGAATATAGCGGTTTTGCTAAAACAATAGATGAACGCATTACTTGCGAATGTCTTAGCTGCTATCCGGATATTACCGATAATAGCTGCTGTTGCGCCTGGCAGTTTACTTTGAATGAGTAATACGGAGAATTTCATTTTAGAGTATAGAAGCATGAGGTAGTAAAGAAGTTTCTCAGATATGGAATGCCGGCAATTATGGCATACAGTTTTCGGGGTTTTAATCGGAATTTTATTTCATAATGAGGATTTATGAAGAACAGTTGCCTATCTATAATTGTAATGTGTTTCTCATGCACTAATTTTTCAAATAATTCTATTGAGGTTTTAGTTTCCTTTATAGAGAGAAGTTCTTCAATACAACCGGTGCTCTCACCGCCAAACTTCAAAATGCCTTTATATATAGGTGCTGGCAGTAAATGAATGAAAGGGAAGTGGGAAATTATTTTGCTTTTGCATATCTGCTGATGTCCTCCAAAAGGCATTTGCCACGCGGGAAACGACATAAAGATAATCCCTTTAGGATTAATGTATTTGGGAAGATTTGATAAGAATGTCGCTTTGTCCTTTATATGTTCTATAACATCGTGACAAATGATTAAGTCGAATTTATGTTCAAGTCCTTTCAATTTGAAAATATCCGAGGCAATGAAATTCCCTTTTATTTGTCTTTCTTCAAAAAACAGGATGGCATCTTTTATTCTTCCTGCTGATAAGTCGACTCCTGTCGTGTTGCATCCCAGTTCGGTGAAAGGTAATAAATTACCTCCATCTCCGCACCCTATTTCTAAAATATTCATTCCCTTTTTAATCTTTTTGTATTTTGATATATATGGGATGTAATATTTCCTGCTTGTTATGGAAAGTTCCTCAAAATACAATCTTCTGTTTTTCTGTCGTTCTTGCATGATATTTATATTAAGTTTGTTTTTTAGATTCTATCGGGTTTATGCGACTGTTAATTTAATATGTTGTCTTGTCCAAAAAAGAAACGGGAAAAGTGCAGTTTATCCATGCTCCATGCTATCGCTATGCATCCATTTATGGTAACAATGACAGATATCACCATGAAAAGTATTCCGGTGGAATCAAAGAATAGGAAGGGTAGGAAAAGCTTGCATAAAATTGTAAAAATGGGGGAGAACAGGAATATGACAAGAGTGTTCCTGCCTATAAAATAAGAGTATTTTTTGATATCTTTAGGCAGATAGTTGTGCGCATATAATGATATAATGATGACTAGATAAGTAATTACAATGCCTGCTAATGTACCTCTGTCCAGATTGTCAGGGAAGTAGCATAGTAGCATAATAGGAATAAGGGCTAAAAAAGAGGGCTGAAAGATTTGAGTGAATGGTAATTTACTTTGTTTGATAATGATTCCTGCAAGGAAATAAATGGCATTGGCAAATACTATGAGTCCACCCCAGTATGCGGTAGCAAATAAACCAAGGCCAAGCAATATCAACTGTGATATTGTTTTCATGTGAGTATAACGGAAGGCCAGATAATGTAGGAGACTGCAAATAATCAAGGTGTGAAGATACCAGTAGGGACCTAATGGTTTTATAAATATCTTGTGTAATAATATAATTGGAGTAACTTCTGGTATACTTTCCCTGACCGGTAAGATATGTGACATAATTACGTAGCCTGCCTCCATGCACATGTATGGAACAAAAATCCAGAATAGTTTCCTTACAAAACTTCTGATGTCTTTCTGAACATTATCTAGATAACCGGATATGATTAAGAAAGCGGACATATGGAATGTATATACGATTTGCTTTATATAAGGATACTTATCGCCAATGTATACCAGATGGAAAACGATCATTAGGAGGATAAAGATGCTTTTCAGATAGTCCAGTTCTTTAATTCTGTGTTCCATAGTTTGAGTTTTATATACGCTCACATGAGTGGAGTCGCGATAGTGAAAAGGTAATGATAAGTGATTGCTTGATTAGTTTCATGTATTCGTTTGTTTTTGTTGTTAATGCTTTAATACATACAAAAATAGGTAGCTTTTTATAAAAAACAGGATAATAAAACTTCTTTATGATAATGTAACTATATTTTAAAATATATATAAGTCTTGTGTAAACTCGATGTGAGTCATATCCGAATCGTACCCGAACCGTATCTGGGCCGTACCTGCTCCGTACCTTCTTCGGTCAGAGGTACCTCTATATGGAGAAACTACGGAGTTGGTACGGAGCAAGTACGGCTCAGGTTATGCTGGATAGTCTTTTGATCTGTTCTTATTTCAGAGTATAAAGACGTTAAAAGTCCGTACTCCTTTGCTTTATCTGTAATTTCTTTGGAACTTTGCATTGCATAAATGGTGTAATGTAAAATATGTAATGAACCGGATGGAGACTCAGGAAATGAAACATACTATTAAAGTCATTGCTTTCGATGCAGACGATACTCTTTGGAGCAATGAACCTTTTTTTCAGGAGGTGGAACGAAAGTATACGGAGCTATTAAGTGAATACGGTAACGCAAAGGAGATTTCGGTAGAACTGTTTAAAACAGAAATGGAAAATCTGGAATGTTTGGGCTATGGTGCCAAAGCGTTTACTATTTCAATGGTTGAGACTGCTTTGCGGGTGAGTGAATGGAAGGTGTCAGCAGATAAGATACAACAGATTATTCTTTTAGGTAAATCTCTACTTCAGATGCCGATTGAGTTGCTGTCCGGTGTGGAAGAGACCTTGAAAGCTCTGAAGGAACAAGGCCGTTATCGTCTGGTAGTGGCTACGAAAGGCGACTTGTTGGATCAGGAACGTAAATTGCACCGCTCCGGGCTGACCTCTTATTTTGATCATATTGAAATAATGTCTGATAAGACGGAGAAAGAATATACCCGTCTGCTACAAATCCTTCAAGTCGCTCCGGAAGAATTCATGATGATTGGTAATTCCTTGAAATCCGATATTCAACCGGTACTGGCTATTGGAGGATATGGGGTACACATTCCTTTTGAGGTGATGTGGCAGCATGAGGTGGTGGATACATTCGCTCATCCCAGATTGAAACAGATGAAAAGTCTGGTGGAATTGATGGACTGGCTTTAATGATGCAGGTTAAATATTCGCATCTATTTGCTTTATCCGATATTTATTCCGTATTTTGTGTTACATAAAAAGTGTAACGTAAAATATGTAATGTCGCTTATGCAACCTCAGAAGATGCAACCCCGGAATCCTTTTTTAGTGTATGGTTATGCGAACCCTCGTTATTTTTGTGACCGTGAAGCTGAAACACAACAGATGTTGTCGGCTTTGGAGAATGAACGGAATCTGACATTGATAGCGCCTCGGCGTATGGGTAAGACGGGATTGATAAAAAATGTCTTCTATACCCTGCAAGAGGAGAAACCGGAAGTTGTCAGTTTCTATATGGATATTTTTGCAACGCGCGATTTAGCTTCTTTCGTTCGCCTGCTGGCAAAAACCGTACTAGGGCAGCTTGATACGCTCAGCGAAAGTGCTTTGCATAAGCTGACTTCTTTTTTTCGCTCTTGCCGACCGGTGATTAGTGCAGATGAGTTGACGGGAGTTCCTACAGTAACCTTAGACTTTGTTGTCGACAAGTCTGAACAGACATTGAAGGAAATCTTTGACTATATGGCTGCTTCCGGCAGGAATTGCTATCTGGCTATTGATGAGTTTCAGCAGATCACTTCTTATCCTGAAGAAGGTACAGAGGCTTTGCTTCGCTCTTATATCCAGTTTATCCCGAATGTCCGTTTCATCTTTGCAGGTAGCAGTCAGCATTTGATGCAGGAAATGTTTGTTTCCGCCAAGCGTCCTTTCTATCAGAGTACGCAATTGATGGTGCTGCGTGAGATTGGTGAAGAATCTTATTATCGGTTTGCAAGGAACTTTTTTGAGTTGCGGGGGCAAGAGTTGGACAAATCTGTATTTCATTGGATATATACCCGTTTTGAGGGACATACCTGGTATATGCAGGCAATGTTGAATCGGTTGTATGAGCGAAATGAGTCGGTTGTAGATATCACTCAGGCAGAGCAAGTGCTGATGGGGCTTCTTGAAGAGAATACACCTGTCTATCAGAACCTGATTATTATGTTGACGGACAATCAGTTGGCACTGATGAAAGCCATTGCGCATGAAGGGAAAGTGACGGCACCCAACAGTGGAGATTTCATTTTGGGGCATGGGCTGAAAACTCCGAGCAGTGTCAATGCCGCTTTGAAGTCGTTGGTAGAGAAAGAACTTGTCTATAAATCGACCGGTGGATATATGGTTTATGACCGTTTTATGGGAATATGGTTATTGCGGAACTGATAGATTGGCTTTAATATTTGCGATCTACATGATACTCTATCCTGTAGATGTGATCGAAATGCTCTGTCCATTCATTCGGAGCAATGCCAATCTGTAGACCATAGAAGAGAGTACCCTTTTCCCGGTGTACGCTCATTTGTTTTAATAGCTCAGGTTTGCATTTGGGGATGCGGTAATCGCTGATAAGTAAGACATCAGCATTCATATAGCGGTTCTCGTCGAGCATTCTGAAAGTGTCTTTCAGCATTTGGGTGGCATCCGTATCACCGGTGAAGGGGTGGCTGAAGAATTCCATCAGTTTCAGCCGGTCGCGGCGTATGTCAATGTTTTTGGTGGATACGGAGAATGTGATGAGGAAACATTCTCTGCTTTGAAGTTCAGCAATTTCAATCAGTTTTATCAGCAAGGAATTGGCCATTCGCTCCGGTTTCCCCGTCATGCTGCCCGACGTGTCGAGGCATACGATCATAGGCCCTTTCAGAACTGCCGGTTTTGCTTCCAGACGTCTGGAAGGCTGCATGATTTCCGATTTATAACGGAAGGTTTGTAGCTTCTGCGTGAAGTATTTTAGCATGAAGACATCTTGCAGTTCGCTGTCTGCATAATATAGCAATTCCGAAGGAAGCAGGGCGTTCAGGTCGTTACCGATGGTGACACCCAGAATATCGCTCTTTTGGGAATGAGCCAGTTTGTAGACACTGCCTTCCGTTACATATACCTGTTTGCTGCCTTCATCGTCGGCTATTCTTCCCATGCGGTTGGCTACCTTCAGCAGTTCGGGGTATTCCTTTTGCAGTTTTACAATCTTCCGGATATTCTCAAAATCGATGGTATTCCACAATCCGTTCATCATGCTCCATGCCTGATAGAATTCCTCCTTGTCCACTTGGTGCTCTTCCAGGTATTCCGGTATCTTGTTCAGGCTGGTTTTCAGTTTCTTTTCCAGAAAGTCTTTCTTGGCATCCAGATTTTCCTCTTTCTGTTCCTGCAGCTTCTGTTGAAAAGAATCTTCCCAGTCTTTCAGCATCTTCTCCCAAACGGTGGAATCATGTTGCTTGTCTTTGTCCCCGAACATATGTTCGTAGAATGGTTCATCGAAGGCATTCTCTTTATAGTCATCTTTGATTTTCCTCAGTAGGGCCTGCCATCCATCCCGTTTCTCTTTAATCCAGTTCAGGGCACTTTCCATTTCTCCAAGTTCGGATTGTGCTCTTTGCATCTGAAATTTCTCTTGTTCCAGAAACTGCCAGACAAATTGCGTGGTGATATCGTAGAATATGCGTGCACGGACCTCATCGCCCAGCACCAGAACCCTGATGGACGGATCGTTCATGATGGCCAGCAGATAGAGAAGCAGGGGATCTTCCGTTTCACCGTATAGCGTCTTGGCACATTCTCCCGTTTGTACGAACTTCTCGACTACTTTTACATAGAACTGGATATCATACTTCCTTTTGCTCAGCCCTGCCATATTGCCGCAAGTTGAATTGTAACTTTTCCTCTTCGATTTCTACGTTCCGCAGTTTTTTCAGCACTTCGTTCGAGTAACGGGTGATTAACTCTTTGTCAGCGGGGCTGACGAACAGATTGTCCGTGCATAAGGAGTTGGTAAGGGTGAGAAGATGCTGAAAGAGTCGGTTCAGTTCATCCCGGTAATTGCGGGAGGTGATCTGGGGCAGTTTGTCGAACAGGTTTTGGGAAGTTTGTTCGGACTGGTGAGATGCTTTAGTCATTTTTTCTCCTTTCTTCCTTTGCGTCATCGGATATCGCACACCATCTATTAACAGGTATTCTGTTCCCTCTCTGTACAGGTTCACCCGTTGTTGAACTGCGCCTGAGGGTGCTCCACCCGGATAACAACGGATAATTGAGCGTCCCGGATTCAACGGATCGGGATAGATGACGGCTTGTCTCGGAGCATTCTCTCTCTTCTGCTCTTTCAGTGCCAGATAGTCTACGGCGAAGATATAGGTATGACCTGTGTCATGTTCTGCTACATGATAGTAGAAGTAATCCGTAATTTCAAGGTCATTCTTGGGCGAGCAATTGTTTTTAAAATCTTCCAGCGCCTGGCGCACCCGGCTGATTCGTATATCACTCTTAATCGCTTCGGTGATTTCTTCCATTTTTTCAAGGCAGGAAGTGAACAGTTCACGGAGAACTAATTGATGAATGGGCTCGCACTCGTCTATCTCGTTCCATAGGCAATGGTATAGAGGCGGCAAATCTGCCGAATTCACGGCTGTGCGTCCGTTGATGAAGGCTGAGGCTTTCAATAGTTGCACGATGTTCTTCCAGCGTCGGTCACTTATGTATACGTTTCGAATTGTGTCTTCATCATCCAGCGGAAGATGTTTCAATTGATGGCGGATATTCGTAGTATAATGTAGTATTTCGGTGGATAGTGAAACCTGGTTTATCTTTCTGCGCCAGTCTGCATATTCTTCTTCACTGATTTGCAGATCTGCGGGTATGCTTATTTCCTTATCATTATCATCGAGCAGCATGTTGTAGAAGGTCGCTTCATCTTTCACACAGGTGCAGATGATGCGTAACAGAAATCGGTCCCACAATGCTTCGAGTCCTTCGCCGTGCGCGGGCAATTCGTTACTGGCGGCAATCAGAAGTTTAAGCGGTAGTTTGATTTCTCTGTCTCCGTTCCGGTAAATTTTCTCATTGATGGCGGTGAGTAATGAATTCTGTATGGCAGGCCCTGCTTTCCATATCTCATCCAGGAATACTACACTTGCCGTAGGGAGATATCCTTCAATGGCACGTTCGTATTTATCGAATTCCTTGAGCCGGTTGATACTGATAGGGCCGAATATCTCGTCGGGAGTAGAAAAACGTGACATCAGATATTCGAAAGCCTTTGCTCCCTTGAAGGCAGCCTTCAGTCGGCGTGCCACCATGGATTTGGCAACCCCCGGAGGCCCCAGCAAAAGAACACTTTCGCCTGCCAGTGCAGCCAATAATGATAAGCCTAATTCCGTATCCTTCTCATAAACCCCTTGGTTGATGGCGGTTAATAGTTGTTGTATTCTGTTTCTGATGTCCATAATTCTGTTTCGTTATGTCCCCATTTTTAGAATGAGGCTTCAAATATATGAAATCTTTATACGGAATACTGACAATTATTTTGAATTGTTGCAATATCTCTTATTCTGCCATCCAAAAAGACTGCTTACTTGAAACCCCCTTTCCCGATTACACTTCTATTTTTCTTTTCTTTTCCGATTGCAGGATTGCATAAAAGACGTATATTTGTCACATTGTATCCTGAACTTAAAGTGAACAGACTATGATAACAAACCAATTGCTTCGTCCTGCCAGTATTGTAGTGGTGGGAGCATCCAATAATGTGCACAAGCCGGGAGGCGCTATCCTGCGTAACCTTATTAATGGTGGTTATACCGGTGAACTTCGTGCCGTGAATCCGAAAGAGACAGAAGTACAAGGTGTAACAGCTTATGCTGATGTGAAGGACATTCCCGATACGGAACTTGCGATACTCGCTATTCCCGCACAGATGTGTCCTGATGCCGTGGAAGTGCTTGCAGCTGAGAAGCAGGTACGGGCGTTTATCATTCTCTCCGCCGGATTCGGTGAAGAGACACATGAGGGCGCTCTGCTGGAAGACCGTATTTTGGAAACGGTAAATAAGTACGGTGCTTCCCTGATAGGGCCGAACTGCATCGGACTGATGAATACCTGGCATCATAGTGTGTTCAGTCAACCCATTCCGCAATTGCATCCTCAAGGAGTCGATTTGATATCCAGCTCCGGTGCGACTGCCGTTTTCATTTTGGAAAGTGCCGTAACAAAAGGTTTGCAGTTCAATTCTGTCTGGTCTGTGGGGAATGCCAAGCAGATAGGTGTGGAAGATGTGCTGCAATATATGGACGAGAATTTCCAGGCAGATAAAGATTCTAAAATAAAACTGCTCTATATTGAAAGTATCGGTGACCCGGACCGTCTGTTGTTCCATGCATCCTCTCTGATAAAGAAAGGCTGTAAGATTGCTGCCATCAAGGCAGGTAGCAGTGAAAGTGGTAGTCGTGCGGCATCTTCGCATACAGGTGCCATTGCCAGTTCGGACTCGGCAGTGGAAGCTTTGTTCCGTAAGGCAGGTATTGTACGTTGTTATTCGCGCGAGGAACTGACGACGGTAGGTTGTATTTTCACTCTGCCGGAACTAAAAGGGAAGAATTTTGCCATCATTACCCATGCCGGAGGTCCGGGCGTTATGCTGACTGATGCGCTGAGTAAAGGCGGACTGAATGTGCCCAAGCTGGAAGGCCCGGTTGTGGACGAATTGAAAAGTAAACTCTTCCCCGGTGCAGCTGTAGGAAATCCGATTGATATCCTGGCTACGGGAACTCCCGACCATTTGCGTCTTTGCCTGGAATATTGTGAAGAGAAATTCGATAATATTGATGCTGTTCTGGCTATCTTCGGGACACCGGGACTGGTTACCATGTTCGAGATGTATGACGTGTTGCACGAGAAGATGCAGACATGCAGTAAACCGATCTTTCCCATTCTTCCCTCCATCAATACTGCCGGAGCGGAAGTTGCCGCTTTCCTTGCTAAAGGCCATGTGAACTTTGCTGACGAAGTGACATTGGGTACCGCATTGTCTCGCATTATGAATGCTTCCCGGCCTGCCGCCAATGAGATCGAACTCTTTGGTGTGGATGTGCCGCGTATTCGTCGTATTATAGACTCTATCCCCGAAGATGGATATATTCAGCCCCATTATGTACAGGCATTGCTGCATGCTGCCGGCATCCCCATAGTTGAGGAATTTGTGTCGGCCAATAAAGACGAGGTGCTGGCTTTTGTTCGTCGCACAGGTTTCCCTGTAGTGGCAAAGGTGGTGGGACCTGTTCATAAATCCGACGTAGGCGGTGTGGTGCTTAACATCAAGGGAGAAGAGCATCTGGCGTTTGAATTTGAACGTATGATGCAGATTCCCGAAGTGACAGGTATCCTGATACAACCGATGCTGACGGGTACGGAACTTTTCGTAGGCGCCAAGTATGAAGAGAAATTCGGGCATGTAGTGCTGTGTGGTTTGGGTGGTATCTTTGTGGAAGTGCTTAAGGACGTTTCTTCCGGTCTGGCACCGCTTTCGTATGAAGAGGCTTACTCCATGATTCATTCCCTTCGTGCTTACAAAATTATCAAGGGAACACGCGGACAAAAGGGGGTGAATGAAGATAAATTCGCCGAGATTATCGTACGCCTTTCTACTTTGTTGCGTTTTGCAACGGAGATCAAGGAAATGGATATCAACCCACTACTGGCAACGGAAAAATATGTGATTGCAGTAGACGCGCGTATCCGAATCGAAAAGAAATGAAACAACGTATTTTCTTTTTTCTCATCTGTCTGATACATGTTTTGGCGCTTTTTCCGAAAAGTGCGGATCGTTTTTTCAGCCAGTACAACTTTAAGTTTATCACTGAAAATGCAGGGCTGCCTTATAGCTTTGTAAGTGATATCTTTAAAGATTCCGGAGGGTACGTCTGGGTTGCCACACATTATGGTATAGGCAGATATGATGGTTATCAGTTCCTGAATTATGGTACACAAACGGAACCGATACGCTTAAAGAATGACTTTGTCCATAAGATTTGTGAAGATAACTTCCGGCGATTGTGGATTGCATCCGAAGGTGGGATAGATATCCTCGACCTGGATACTTATGCTTTGGTAAAACTCCCTGTTCCACCGGATAGTCCGCTGCAAAAGTTATTGAATGAAAACGTTAGTACCATTTATAAAGACAGACAGGGAGATTTATGGATTTCCGGCAATAAAGAACTGTGGTGTATTGATTTGGACGATCAGGGAGATATAAAGACCTGGTATCGTCTGAAGAGCGAATGCGAATCTCCCGTACATGCCATTCTTGATATAGGCTGGACAGTTTGTGCAGGTATTGACAACCAGGTATATCGTGTTGAGAAGCAACCGGATCATCTCTTAAAGGCAGATATCTTGTCCGATAGTTTGGTTTCTTTCAGTGAAGATTGGCGGATTTCCTGTATGCAGGCGGATGGGGATGCTTTGTGGATTGGCTCTAACCGTGGTCTATTCAGATATAATCATGCCGAACGAAGTCTGAAGAGGTATCGCTACTCCACTCATCGTCCCGGAATGTTGAGCCAAGCCTATATAACGGATATCAAACAGACGGAACGGGGACACCTGATCGTATCTACCCTGAATGGACTGAATGTGTATAACAAAGATACGGATACTTTTTCATTCATCCGTCAGACCAGTGACCGGGGTGGAGTAACCATTAACTGTAATGCCATCAACTGCCTGTTCACCGATGGAGAGACCATCTGGCTGGGTACTGAAACCGGAGGCATTAACCTGCTTTCCCCGAAGCGTTTGCAAACAGAATTATGGACATGCGGCACTTCTGTCACAGAAACAGATACTCCTACACCTGTTAATGCTGTAGGTGAAGATAAAGACGGCAATCTTTGGATTGGATTAGTAGAACGTGGACTGATGAAATGGAATCAGGAGGAAAAGACTTGTGCCCATCATCTTTTTTCTCCTAACGATATAACTTCCATCAGTAATAACACTATTACCGGACTGTTGATTGACTCCGATAATCGTTTGTGGGCATATACCTGGGGTGTGGGCATTAACGAACTGAACCTGAATATTCCCAATAACCGTACCTTTAAGCGCTATACCCGTGAGAATATTCCCGAATTGGAAGGTGACTTTATTAATAGTGCCTGTGAAGATGTGATCAATCACGGAATATGGTTCGGCTCTACACGTGGAGTGCATTTCTACGATAAGCGGAAAGATACTTTCATCCGTGTGTTATTCGATCAGTCGGATAATGAGTTCGAAGCGGTTCACGCCCTGTTGATTGATAGAAATAAACGTTTGTGGGTAGGAACCACGCAAGGTGTCTTTATTGTAGACCTTGCTTCTTTTGCTAAGTCGAACAAGCGCTTTGATTATAAATATCTTCGGTATAAACTGGATAATCCACAGTCAACACAACTGGAAAAGATTAATAGCATTTTGGAAGACAAGAATGGTACTATCTGGCTGGGTGGCAATGGAAGCGGACTGTATCAGTTGACGAGTGACAAGAATAATCATTTTGTCTTTAAAAACTATACCACACGTCACGGGTTGCCTAATAATACAATTATCGGTATGGCTGAAGACGGGAAGGGAAACTTGTGGTTGACTACGAATGATGGAGTGTCCCGTCTGAATATCCAGTCGATGACATTCAGTAACTACACGCAGGCTGATGGCCTGCCTGCTACTCAGTTCTACTGGAATGGCATCCATTATTCGTCAAAGCACGACTTTATCTATATGGCTACTATAGACGGACTGGTCATTATTCATTCTGATAATGAAACTTCGCCGTCTGCGGATTCGCATGTGAAACTCTCTTCACTGGCGATTGGAGGAAATATTATCTATCCTTCCAGTGGTGATTATCTGCAAAAGGATATCACCCTTGCCTCCGGTATTTTCCTGCATGAAAGGGAGAATCGTTTCTCCGTAGGATTTACCACACAGAATTATGGAAACAGCAGCCGTATTCGCTTTGCCTATCGTCTGGAGGGATACGAGGAAGAGTGGAATGAAACTCAACCGGGTGATTGTATGGCAAGATATGCAGCTGTCCCGCCGGGGAACTACACCCTGCAAGTGCGTGCGACGGATGAGTTGGGGCGTTGGTCGGATGAAATAACCGACATAGAAGTGGAGATCACTCCTTATTTTTATAAATCCATTGGATTCTATCTGCTTCTTGTCGTAGTTATTTGCCTTGCTATTTATTTATTCTATAAGCGGAAGATGCGGAGTTATCGTGAACAGAAAGCGCGATTGGAAAAAGAAGTGGAACTGCGCACGCAGGAACTGGCTGTCCAGAACAAACAGTTGGAAACCATGGCTCAACACGTAAAAGAGATTACGGAAGAGAAGATTGCTTTCTTTACGAACATCACTCATGAATTCCGTACTCCGGTTACACTGATTCATGGCCCCATTGAACATGCTTTAAAGGAGACACAGGATGAGGCTGTAAAGGCACAGTTGCAGATAGCCGAGCGAAATTCACGGTATTTGCTTTCCCTGGTCAATGAACTGATGGACTTCCGGAAACTGGACATAGACAAGGTGGTGCTGGATAAGCGTTCCTCGAATTTTATCGAGTTTTTGTCTGAGTTGCTGATACCTTTCAGAGTCTTTGCCAAGGAAAGGCATATCGACATATGTACTTATTTCCGTTTGGAGAATCCCTTTCTGATGATCGATACAGGATATATGCGCAAGGTGTTGGTGAATCTGGTTTCGAATGCTATTAAGTTTACACCGGATAGCGGTCGTATTGACATATTTGTGGCATCTGTTAAAGGAAAGAACGGGGAGAAACTATTCTATATGAATGTATGCGATACGGGACATGGCCTTGTGGCAGAAGATCTGGAAAAGATTTTCGACCGCTTTTACCAGTCTAAGAAGAGTACCAAATATCCGGTTTACGGGCAGAGCGGTACAGGCATCGGTCTTTTCCTGTGCAAGCGGATTGTATATTTGCATGGCGGAGAAATCTTTGCCCGCAATAATCACAGGCAGGGGGCTTCATTCCGTATGTTGATGCCGCTGATTCCCGGAGAACGGGTAGAGACGAATGGGGAGTGGGTACAGCCTGATAGTGTATATCTACCGGATACTTTGCAACCGGAGGATACCCAGAAGAAAGAGACTATCCTGATTGTGGAAGATAATAAAGATATGCGTTCGTATATCCGCACACTGCTTGTGGGGGATTATCGTTTGTTTGAGGCAGGTGACGGGCAGGAGGCTCTTGAAATCGTTCAGAAACATACCGTCGACTTAATAGTCAGTGATTTGATGATGCCTGTGATGGATGGTATGGAGTTGTCCCGCCGTATCAAGGAGAATCTGGCGACTTCGCACATTCCTTTCCTAATGCTTACGGCGCTTCGCTCGGACGTACAAGAGAAAAGAAGCTTTGAAATAGGTGTGGACGAGTATCTTTGCAAACCTTTTGATGAAGAAGTGCTCCGGCTTCGTATCCGTAATATACTGAGTCTGCGAAGGAAATATAAGAAGATGTTCTCATCCAGCAGTAATGTGGAAGAGCTGCATGTAAAGGAAGAATCGCGAGACAAGACATTCATTACGAATGCGGTCAACCTGATGAAGGAACACTATGCCGATGCGGAATATAACCTGGAGCGCTTTGTACGCGACATGGGCTACAGCAAGACATTGGTCAACAAGAAAATGCAGGACCTGACGGGACAGCCCATCGGACAGTTTATGAAGAACTACCGTCTGAACGTGGCGCAACGGATGATACAGGAAGGATCGGGAGATGTGAATGTTTCCGAAATAGCCTATGCTGTAGGATTCAACGATCCTAAATATTTTACGAAGTGTTTCAAAGAGTTCTTCGGATATTTGCCGAGCTCGAAGTTGGGGAAGAAGGGGTAAGAAGGTGTGTCATTCTTTACTATATTCGTCCCAAACTTTTCTATTTTCTCCTTACATAAAAAAATAAACGCTTACTTTTGCACATCACCCAGAAGAATGAATACCATGAAAACCAAACTCTGTTTACTCATTTTGTTAATAGTAGGCTTATCCGTTCAGTTATCAGCCAACCCTATAAACGGTTTGCTCGAAAGAATTGATAAGGGAGCATCGAAGAAATTTGTTATCGAATTCAAGAAAGGTGCGGATGATTTTTTCGAACTGGACCAGAAAGGAACTAAAGTCGTAGTCCGGGGTAATAACTATGTGAATATAGCGACAGGTATCAACTGGTATCTGAAATATTATGCCGGTATCCAACTGTCATGGAATGGTATGCAGGCGAAATTGCCGCAGGTACTTCCTCCTGTCTCCCGAAAAGAGCGTCACGAAACATCTCTCTCACTCCGTTACGATTTCAACTATTGTACCTATTCCTACACCATGGCCTTTTGGGATTGGGAACGCTGGGAGAAAGAAATAGACTGGATGGCTCTACATGGTATCAATCTCCCTTTGGCAGCCGTAGGCCAGGAATGTATCTGGTTCAATATGCTTCAAAAACTGGGATATTCTAAAGATGAAATTAACCGATTCATTGCCGGCCCTGCTTTTCTTGCCTGGTGGGCAATGAATAATCTGGAAGGATGGGGCGGACCTAATCCGGATTCCTGGTATGTACAGCAGGAAGCTTTGCAGAAGAAAATTTTGAAGCGTATGCGCGAATATGGCATTAAACCTGTGTTTCCGGGATATTCAGGTATGGTTCCCCACGATGCTGATGAGAAGTTGGGACTGAACCTGACCAAGTCTGATTTATGGAACGGCTTTACCCGTCCTGCTTTCCTGCAACCTACCGATGTCCGCTTTGCCGAGATTGCCGATTTATATTATCAGGAACAGGAGAAGCTTTTCGGCAAGGTCGATTATTATTCTATGGACCCTTTTCATGAAGCCGAGAATGCCGCTTCAGTAGATTTCGATGCGGCCGGGAAAGCTATTATGGCGGCTATGAAAAAAGTGAATCCGAAAGCCACCTGGGTAGTGCAGGGCTGGACAGAGAATCCTCGTCCCGAGATGATAAAGAATATGCAGAATGGAGATCTGCTGATACTGGACCTGTTCAGTGAATGTCGTCCTATGTGGGGAATCCCTTCCATCTGGAAGCGTGACAAGGGGTATGAACAGCACAATTGGCTGTTCTGTATGTTGCTCAATTTCGGTGGCAATGTGGGACTTCACGGTCGTATGGACCAGTTACTCGATAATTTCTACCTGACTAAGAATAATCCGTTAGCTGTTCACCTGAAAGGAATAGGTCTGACCATGGAAGGTGCAGAGAATAACCCCATGATGTTTGAACTGATGTGCGAACTTCCCTGGCGACCGGAGAAATTCACGAAAGAAGAATGGCTGAAAGATTATCTCTTTGCCCGTTATGGTGTAAGAGACGAGAAGATAGAAAAAGCATGGACTTTGCTTGCCAATACCATTTATAACTGTCCTTTCGGAAATAACCAACAAGGCCCTCATGAGTCTGTTTTCTGCGGACGTCCTTCGCTGAATAACTTCCAGGCATCGAGCTGGTCGAAGATGAAGAACTATTATGATCCTACCGTTACGGAAGAAGCAGCACGGCTGATGGTGGAAGTAGCCGATAAATATCGTGGTAATAATAACTTTGAATATGACTTGGTAGACATCGTACGACAGTCTCTTTCCGATAAAGGACGTATTGTTTATAACCGGACCATTGCTGACTTCAAAAGCTTTGATAAACGCAGTTTTGCCCGTGACTCCCGGAAATTCCTGGATATATTGCTGTTGCAGGATAAATTGCTGGGTACACGTAGTGAATTCCGTGTAGGCCGTTGGATAGAGCAGGCACGCAATTTGGGGACTACTCCCGAAGAAAAAGACCTGTACGAGTGGAATGCCCGCGTGCAGATAACCACTTGGGGCAATCGTGTTTGCGCTGATGACGGTGGTCTGCGTGACTATGCCCATAAGGAATGGAACGGTATTCTGCGCGATTTCTATTATAAACGTTGGGCAGCCTACTGGCAAACTCTTCAGGACCAACTGGATGGTAAACCCGAAGTTAAGCTGGATTATTATGCGATGGAAGAACCCTGGACACTGGCAAAGAATCCGTATAGTTCGGTTCCTGAAGGAAGCTGTGTGGATGTGGCGAAAGAAGTGTTTGAGAAGGCAATGAGATAGTATAACTGAGATACAACCAACTGTGCATATTGATATTTAGAAAGTATATGGAAAACTCTCACCCCCCAATTTCCACTTCCCCACAGAAGAAGCGACTTTTGTCTCTTGATGTGCTGCGCGGAATTACTGTCGTCGGTATGATCCTCGTCAATAATTCCGGTGGGAAGTTATCTTATGATTCTTTGCAACATTCTGCATGGAATGGGCTGACTCTTTGTGATCTGGTCTTTCCGTTCTTTTTGTTCATCATGGGAGTTTCCACTTATATTGCTTTGAGCAAGTTCCATTTTCAAGCATCTGGTTCAGTGGTCCGTAAGGTACTGAAACGTACTCTTGTTATTTTATGCATCGGCTGGGCTATTCACTGGTTTCACTTTATTTGTGATGGAGATTTCTTTCCTTTTGCCCATCTTCGGCTTACGGGAGTGCTGCCGCGTATAGCCTTGTGCTATTGTGTAGTTTCCTTTGTAGCCTTGTATGTCAATCATAAATATATCGGCTGGATCATTGGTTGCCTTATCGCCGGATATGCCGTTTTGCTTTGTATAGGCAACGGATATGCACCGGATGATACAAACCTTCTGGCTATCATAGACCGGAATGTATTAGGTGCAGACCACCTTTATCATAAAAGCCCGATAGACCCGGAAGGACTTACCAGTACCCTTTCTGCTATCGCTCATACCTTGATCGGCTTCTGTTGTGGGAAAATCATTCTGGCTAAGAAAGCTTTGGAACAGAAAACACTGAAATTGTTTGTTGCAGGTTTTATTCTGATGGCATGCGGTTTTGTGCTGACAGAAGCCCTACCGTTGAATAAGCGTATCTGGTCGCCTACATTTGTGTTAGTAACATGTGGATTGGCAGCCATGCTTCAGTCTGTGCTGATTTATTTCATTGATATGAAGGAAAAGAAGAACTGGTGTCGTTTCTTTGAAATATTCGGTGTTAACCCTTTGTTTCTCTACGTACTCAGCGAGGTAGCGGCTATTGTCATTGGTGCCACCGGAAGTAAGCCGGTGATTTACGAAGGGGTACATTTTCTGATAACCGATCCTTATCTGGCATCTGCCGTTTACGCCCTTGCCTTTACATTGCTGATGGGAGCGTGCGGCTATCCATTGTATAAAAAGAAAATCTATATAAAAATATAATAATGATGAGACGAACAATCTATACATGCTATTCTCTGTTACTGGCAACTGTGTTGTTGCCGGGTACTACTTCGTGTACCAGTCGTTGTGGGACTGTTGACGAGTCGCGATTATCTTATATCGATACTCGTGTAGGTACCGCCCCCAGTGCGACCCATACAGCGGGGTTGTTTGGCAGGGATACGGAAGAATACGGGCAAACCCTCCCGGCGGTACTCGAACCCAACGGAATGAACTTCTGGACTGCGCAGACGCGGGACACGGAGGAGAAATGCATAGCACCCTATTATTACGCAGATACTCTGCTGCAAGGCTTTCGTAACTCCCACTGGATTGTGGGCGGATGTACGCAGGACTACGGTTCTATGACGTTGATGCCGCTCTTCGGTAAATTGCGTTGCCAGCCGGAAGCACGTTCCACCCGTTTCTCCCATGAGAAAGAAACGGCAACACCGGCTTATTATACGGTTTCCCTGCCGGATGAGAATATCTATGCCGAAATGACGGGGCGTTCGCGTTCCGCAATTTTCCGTTTCACATACAGCAAAGCGGGAAAAGGTTATCTGGTGGTAAACCCTAACAGTGATGAAGGTCAGGGATATATCTGTATCGACACCCTTAACAATCAGATTTACGGATATAATCCTGTTCACCGCATTTATCAGGGTTGGGGAAAATCGGCAGGGTATAGCGGATATTTTATCATTCAGTTCCAAAAGAAGCTGACGGATTACGGTGTGTTCAGGGGAGATTCTTTGTCTCCCGGCGTCATTCAGATAGGAGATGCGGCGCAGATAGGTGCCTATGTGGAGTTTGATGTGACCGAAGGTGAAGAGGTATTGGTGAAAGCTGCCTCCTCTTTTACCGACCGGGATGGTGCTTTGAAGAACCTGAAAGCTGAAATTCCTCATTGGGACTTTGGACAGACTTGCACAGAGCTAAGACAGATGTGGGAGAAACATCTCTCTGCTATTGATGTAGAGACCGAACGACTTGCAGACAAGGAAATGTTTTACGGTGCTTTCTATCGTGCTTCTTTTCTGCCGCATACATTCAATGATATAGATGGCCGTTATCCCTCTTTTGCGAATGGCACTCCGATATGCCAACTTCCTGAAGGAGAAACGTATTATGAGGATTATAGTATGTGGGATACCTACCGTGCCCTGCATCCGATGATCAATCTGCTTTTTCCGACAAAGGGGGGAGATATGATGCAATCTTTGGTGCATAAATATGAACAAGGTGGTTGGTTGCCCATCTTTCCTTGTTGGAATAGCTATACTGCCGCTATGATAGGCGATCATTGTATCTCCGCCATCAGCGATGCATACTGTAAGGGGATTCGTAATTTCGATGTGGACAAGGCTTATGAAGGAATGCGTAAGAATGCCTTTGAAACTCCTTCTAACCTTGATGAATATAAAAATGGTATGGGGCGTCGAGCTCTGACCTCTTATCTGGAGTACGGATATATTCCTCTTGAAGACGGTGTACCTGATGCTTTTCATACAAAGGAACAGGTATCACGTACCTTGGAATATGCTTATGATGACTTTGCCCTTGCACAGATGGCAAAAGCTTTGGGTAAGACGGATGATTACCAGGCATTGATACGGCGTGCTGCCAATTATCGCAATGTGATAGATCCCCGTACGGGATATGCCCAGGGGCGCCATGCCGATGGTACTTTTCTGAATGATGCCAATGCTTTTAATTTTGCCCGTTTTATTACTGAAGGTGCCCCCTGTCACTATACCTGGTACGTGCCGCAAGATCCATACGGACTGATGGCAAGTATGGGAGGGAAAGATAAGTATGTAGCCAAGTTGGATTCCATGTTCAGTGAACAACGTTACTGGCATGGAAACGAGCCTTGTCATCAGGTTGCTTATATGTTCAATTATGCAGGTGAACCCTGGAAGACTCAGCGTGCTGTCCGCCACGTTATGGAAACGGAATATCTGAATGAACCGGGTGGACTTTCCGGCAATGACGATGCCGGACAGATGTCGGCCTGGTACATGTTTGCCGCTATGGGATTCTATCCGGTGTGTCCCGGTACTCCGTATTATATACTTGCCAGCCCCTCATTCCCCAGCTTCACGCTGAATCTTGAGAGTGGAAAGAAGTTCACAGTGAAAGCCCGTAACGCATCGCAGAGGAATATCTATATTCAGTCGGCAACGCTGAACGGAAAACCTTATACGCGTAATTACATTACCCATCAAGATATAGTGAACGGTGGCGTGATGGAGTTTGTGATGGGGGATAAACCGAATAAGGAGTGGGGAACGGCAGCGGAAGACTGTCCGCCGACGGTGATTGAGTGATGAGCTACATGCTACGAGCTACAAGTGCCTTCCGGTATGTTAGTGTAAAATAATAGTTGATAGCTTATAGGACTATATAGCGCAGCACTCGTAGCTTGTAGCTCGTAACTTGCAGCTCGTAGTCCGTAGCTTACTAATTTTAAGAAAGATAACTTATATGAGAGCAAAAGCATTTTTGTTTGTCCTGTGCAGCATCTTGCTGTTAGGGGCATGCGGCACTCCGAAGACCGGAGGGACTATTTATAACATTATGGACTACGGAGCCAAAGGTGATGGTGTCACCGATGACGCCGCGGCCATACAAGCTGCTATCGATCAGTGTTCCAAGTCGGGTGGCGGAACGGTACTGGTTCCGGCAGGGCGTACTTTCATGTGCAGCCCTTTCCATCTGGCCTCATTTGTGGAACTGCATCTGGAACCTAATTCCTGTCTACTTGCCAATCCTGATGAGGCTGCCTATACACTGAGCGCTTTCCGTGATAATCGTGGTGAAGGCATGATGTGGATTTATGGTCAAGATCTGAAAGAAGTATCCATCACCGGAGCAGGAGCCATAGATGGAAACGGTGTCTCCTTTATGGGTAAGGAACTGGAAGACTCTTATGAACTGAAACCGGTGACCGACTTTGATCCCCGTCCGCATGTACTGACGCTTATCAATATAGAGAAAACAGTGATCCGTGATGTGACAATCCGCAACAGTGCCTATTGGACGGTTCATCTCATCGGTTGCAACGATGTCTCCATCGATGGCATCTCTATCCTGAATAACTTGAAGATACGCAACGGTGACGGCATCGATGTAGACCATTCCAAGAATGTGCGCATAGCCAATTGCCATATCGAATCGGGTGATGACTGCATCTGTCTGAAGAATCGTCGTGAGTTTGAAGAATACGGTTCGTGCGAAGACATAGTTGTAACCAACTGTACTATGGTTTCCCGTTCCTGTGCCATCAAGATAGGTTCGGAAAATATGGATAAGATTAATAATGTACTGTTCAATAACTGTATCATCAAGAACAGTAACCGTGGCATCGGTATTCAGAACCGGGATGAAGGAACGGTTACCAATGTGATTTTCTCTAATATGATTGTGGATTGCATGTTCTTCTCCGATGTCTGGTGGGGAAAGGCGGAACCTATTTACGTGACTTCCTATCCGCGTGCCGTAGGCAATCATAAAGATGCCGGCTGGCGTTTCCCGAAGGGAGCTACCGAAGGACGTTGCGGAGAGGTGAGCCGTATTTACTTCACAAATATCAAATGCACCAGCGAGAACGGCATCTTTGTAGGTGGGGATACACAAGACAAAGTGAATCATATCTACTTTGAAGACGTAGACCTGCTATTGCAAAAGCGTACGGCTTATGAGGGTGGTATCTATGATAAACGTCCGTGTGTGGGCGAAGGGTTTATCCATGATAAGACGTATGGTTTTTATATCGATACGGCATCTGATATTCTGATAGATGATTGCACCGTTACTTGGGGAGATATCCGTCCCGATCAGGCAGCAGAAGGCATTGGGCAGAGGGATGTTCGTAATCTGAAAATAAAGAAATAAAAGTGATAAGCTACAAGCTACTGATTCATATTAATAACTTAAATTCGTCACGAAGATGAGACAAAGCATAATTTTTATCTTGTATTTGCTGTGTACTTTCACAGCTCGTTCCCAGTCTGCATTAACTCCGGAGCAGACAGGAAGTATTTATTATGCTTATCCTGTTCCTTCATCCACCTATACTCCTGCCCCTGCTGGTTATGAGCCTTTCTACATCAGTCACTACGGTCGTCACGGTTCCCGCTGGATGACGGCGGATGAGCGTTATACGGAAGTTATCTGCGTCTTTGATTCCCTTTATCAATGTTCCGAACTGACCCCCCTTGGCGTGGATGTCCGCGAACGTCTGCATAAGGTTTGGGAAGATGCCCGCGGATGTAGTGGAAGTATCACCCCACTTGGCGAGCGCCAGCACCGTGAGATAGCCGAACGGATGTATCATAACTTTCCGCAAGTATTTCGGGGGGACGCTTTCATTGACGCCCGCTCATCCACTTCCCTGCGTTGTGCCATGAGTATGAGTTATTTCACCGAACGCCTGAAAGAACTGAATCCTGGCCTGCAAGTAAACCGTAGAGCTTACCATCGGTATATGGATTATATCGCCTATACATCCCCCGAAGGTGAGAAATTTGCTTCTGAGAAGGCTCCGTGGAGGCGTAGCTTCAGAGAGTTTGAAAAAAAGAACGTCCGTCCCGAACGTCTGATGGCCTCCCTGTTTGTGAAGCCTGAAGCGATAACGGATCAAGACGCCATGATGCGCAGCCTTTATTGGATTGCCGCTGATATGCAGAATGTTGAGTTGGATTTGTCTTTCTATGATATCTTTGAATATGAGGAATTAGTAGGAGTCTGGAAAACAGTGAATGCCCGCATGTATGTTTGCAATGCTGCTGCTCCGCTCAATGGCGGCCTGATGCCTCGTTGTGCCGTACCTTTGCTGCGTAATATCCTGGAAAGTGCGGATGCCGCCATAGAGAAAGGAACCCCTGCGGCCGATCTCCGTTTCGGACATGATACTCATCTCATTCGTCTGCTTGCTTTGATGCAGATAGAAGGATGTAGTAATCAGGAGGTGGATATGGAGAAGTTTCATCTTGCCTGGCAAGATTACCGGGTTTCTCCTATGGGAGCTAATCTTCAACTGATTTTCTATCGCGATAAGAAGAATAATATACTGGTGAAATTTCTGTTGAACGAGTGTGAAGTGACACTGCCGTTGAAGAGCAAAATGGTTCCTTATTATTCATGGAAAGAGGTTGAAACTTTCCTGGCGGAGATAATAGGAAAAGAATAGCCGTAAAGTAAGAATATATAAAGGATTACCACCCAATCTCAGCGTTTATAGAGCAATCAACTCCTGTTTTGACTAAAAGTTGTATTTTTTATCCTAAAATAAATACAACTTGTGCAAAATATATATATCTTTGTATCAGAGAATATGCTTTTACTTTAAAGTAACAGGCAATAAAAGAATCGTTTAACATAAAAAACAGGAAGCGTATGAATAGAATTCTTAAGTTGGGACTTTTAAGTGTCATTGTAGGCGCCTTGTATTCTTGTAGTTCCGATAGTCTATACGATCCGGACAAAGCAGGAGATGTAAAGCTTGCTCAGTATGAAGCAGCTTTTGTAGGAAAGTATGGAGCAATTGCTTCTAATCAGAATTGGGGATTTGGAGGGACAACAACACGTAGTTCCAATCCTAATAGCAATCAATGGAAGGACTTCGTGGAAGTTCCCTCAAGTGATGATCTTACTTCTGAGAAAATAAACAAAATTGTAGAGCTTTTCAAAGATCCTTCAAAGGCCACTGTTATAGAGAGTGTGAATTGGTCGGATTTCTTTGTTCAGCATGTCTACTATGGAAATAAGGACAATATGAATCAATTGGCTGTACATAAGGAGAAGAATGGGACTCCGGATGAAGTTTACAATTTCAATAAATCAGCCGGAAGTATCATGTTTATGTATGACAGCGGTACAAGTTCATTCAGCTATAAGGGCGAAGGAGGCACCAGATATGATGAACATATAATAATATTCTATGAAGGAGATTATTATGTTGGACTTGATTTTGAGTGCTATATGAATCAAAACACTCCACCGGATGGAGATTATAGCGATTGGATCGTACGAATTGTTCCGGCTAAATATATAAAAGCCCAAAGAATCATGGCGGAAGACCTTACAATATCTGGTGGAGATTTCGATTTCAATGATGTTGTATTTGATGCCGTAACCGTGAATGGTGCAACTGTGGTGACCTTACAGGCAGCCGGTGGTACAATGCCTTTGTATATTGAAGACAATGAAGTACACGAACTGTTTGGCGTTTCTCAATCCACAATGGTGAATACTTATGACAAGCAGGCAAAAGCTCCGGTAATATTCCGACTAAAGAACAGATATAACGATATAAAAGATATACCCGTTCGCGTGAATGATGTGATATTGCCGGCAGAAGTGGGGAAAGCTCCAGGGAAACTGTGCTGCCCGACTACCTGTGAGTGGACTGATGAGCGGCAGAACATTGAAATCAAGTATCCGAATTTCCAGACGGCAGTGAAAGACGGCAACGTTAATTGGTGGGAGTAATCAGTAATTCTGCTACTCTATCTTGTGATAGAATAGAAAGCGAAATCTAAATAATATATTTCCCATTCAACCCGGATTCTGATCCGGTTGAATGGGAAATTTGTTTTGATGATAGAGATTCATCAATGGGTCTTTGTTTGTCATAAGTTTTTAGATTTGTGTCAACATCAAATGGCTGAATTCCGTCAAACGGATATACTGGCAAACTATAATTACAGGATTTTTAGTTTCAGTCTTTCAGCCGGTTCTTCTAGTATCTATATATGGGTGCCATTGGATCTATAGATGCGGCACGTTGGATCTATAGATGCGACACGTCCGATATATAGATCCAACAGGTCCGATATATAGGTGGGTCACGCCTATTGTTGATGAACGACTTAAGAGTTTCGCAAGTGTGCAACGAATGGACTTAATAGAATAATTATAATGATGCTAATATTCTCATTATGCAAGCATAAAGGCATTATTATGTGCATTCCGCTAACATGTGCTTGATGCAAACAGACTCTTCTGGCTCAATGAATCCTCATTTTCCTTGAAACAGGCCATCTGTTTGCCTCGAACTAACCATGTAATTGAGCATAACTAACCATGTAATAAGGTATAACTAATAATGTAATTGCGCACAACTAACTATGTAATTTGCAAAATGGCTACACCTTTTGCCCAAAAGGGTGTAGCTATCCTGCAAAAAGGGTGACACCATCCGGAGGAAAGGGTGTAGCCTTCTCCAAAACCGGTTTATTCTGTTCTATCTGAACACGAGCCCCAACCATCCGGCAAGTTTCATTTTGCAGTAATACTGTTAATTATAAAGACTATTTAAAGCAGATTGGTAGATAAAAAGATTATAGTGATTCTTTTTCTCGCAGACAGCAATCATTGTGCATTTTCGCTAAACGCTCTCCTTGCGTTTTTCACTTCTTCCCCTCCGACAGTGCTGAAAGAAAGTATTCTCGCACGTTGGGATTATCAATTTGTCAATTTGACATATCGGTCGCATCACTGAGTGATTCCGGGATGGTTCAGCTCATTCAGCGGAGGTTTCAGCCGTAAAGCTTATAAATGAGGCGATTCGGGAATAGGCTGAAGAACTGAAAGATAAAAATGAAAATAAAAGTATGTCCTGACAAAGTAAGAAAGTAACTTTACTCAAGTTTAGCATGTAACCTTTCAGGCTACTTGCGAAACTCTTGAATAACTTTATAGTCCCGAGTTCATCCGTCCCAAGTTGTTTTTTAAGTGTTACCTAATAAAACCAGTATAATCTGTACCAAGTTATTTTTTAGTCATTACTAAGTTGGAGAATAATGGATGTAACATAATAGTAAGCGACTGCTCAACTACATCTTGCTATTCTAACAGAACTTTAACAGCTAAATTCACTGTAATTGACACTAAAGTTACGATAAAATTCACTATACAAAACAATAGCTCGGTATCGATACAATCAATAAATCATGCCTATTCTTGTGCTGATGGTTCTGTATATAAGGTTAATCATGGAGGAGGTATTGCTCCAGGGCAAAAACATGAAGCCAGTATCTTGATTTCAAGTAGTAAACTCCCTATGACATTTATAAATGTTTCAGACTCATATCCGTCTGGACTGTCAGGTTCCTCATATCCAAGTACGGTTAGCAGTACAACAACAGAGGTTTTGGTCACTGCAAATTAATAATTAATTTCAAAAGGGAACAAGGCTGAACTCATTTATGGAACAGCCTTGTTTCTTATGAATTACGTATAGGGAAATATACTTATTTAATAATCATACTTTTTCCAGTCCGCCGATATATCCATATCTTTCGTTGCTGTAAAAGTATAACTATGCAGGCGATTTGTATCAGAGAAAGTTTTGATGGCCGCTCCAGAATCTAGATAGAACCCTATACAATAATAATGGGTTACACTATAATCACCTACGATTTCATCTCCTTCAGCATAGATAGTTACCTCTTCACCATATTTTACAGTCTTCGTTTGCGATGTGTACGACAAACTTCCGGAGCTGAATCCTATTTTCCCTTTTCCTCCCGTAGCACCACCGGTACTGGAAGATAATCTGATGGTTACTTGTGAAGGAGCACCATCAGGATTTGCTTCTCCACTAAATGAAGCATATATATGTTGTTGACGATAATCATCAACTTCCCTATCATCAAGATAGTTACGAGTAGATATGAGTTTACCACTCTTGTCATACCACCCAAGAAATTGATTGTTGTTGCCAGGAATAGCCATTACATAATCAGGTGTATATATTTTATAGGTAACCGTTCGAACCCCTCGCGGATATGCCGCCGCGAACGGATCTCCCGGTATCGTTCCTCCGTCACCGGGTCGCGGGTCACGTAAACCACCCTGAACCCGTTGCCCGTGCTGTCCCTGACCTGCACGTGCCCGATTATCTCCCTTGATTTGTTTATGCTGTTGTCCATCGTTTCGATACTGTCGGGTATGCAGCCCTTTACCAGACCCACGATAATGACAACGGCGACGATAAATGCCCAGGGGCCTATCGCCGCCGCGACGAACACGAGTTCATCGGCTTTTCTCCAGAATTTACTCATCCATTCTCATCATGTGGCGGCCGGATGCTCCCCGGACATCGGACACGCAGACCGTGTAGCCAGCATCCAGCAGCCGGTTACGACATGCTTCCATGTCCGCCTCGGGAATCCTGACGGCAGGAATCCGCGCGGCGGTGATATTGAATGACGGCACGCCGGTTGTCCGGGTAAGTGTCCGGGCATCGTCGTAATACGCCTCGTAGGATTCGTCTACATGGAAGAATACCAGGGCATCCGTTCCATGCCTCTCTTTCATCCGCTTGTAACATTGTTCGATTAAAGACTCTTTTTTCATAAATATACGAGGTTTTATATGACACCCAAACACCGGGCGTGCTCCCATGTAATTCAATACCCGGTATTTTGCCCGAATAACATATACGGGCGTTGCCACACGCAAATATATGATATTTACGGCATAAAAAACATTTTCTTCCTGCTATTCTACGTTTTCATACTCACCTCCTTTCTGCTGATACCGGTATGTCGCGGCCATGAAGGCGCCCCGGCCTTTTTACCGGGCGGCGGCGCCGAGGGACTGCCGGGCCTTCTCTATCGAGGAAACGGCATTGTCCATCGAGCCTATGGCTTCCTGCATCTTGTCGCCGCGTGCACTCCACTGTAATGTAATCTTTCATCTTTAACTGTTCCGCCAAAGGAGCGATGCCGTAGGTGGGGCGGCCTGAGGCCAATACCAATCGTACACCGCTTTGTTGCAGGTGCAACAAGGTACGGAGATTGCGCGGTGAAATTTCTTTCTTCGAGTTGGTCAAGGTTCCGTCCAAATCGAGGACGAGCAGGCGATAGTCTTGTCTCATTGCTTTGAAATATATTATTTTTGAAAGGGACAAAGATAGAGTTTTCTCAGGATGAAACATTATTTTTGTAGCATGAAGTCAAAAGAACGTGTATTATTGGGGATGAGCGGTGGTACGGACAGTTCCGTTGCTGCCATGAGATTGCAGGATGCAGGTTATGAAGTCATCGGTGTGACATTCCGTTTCTACGAGAAGGATGGAGCGACGGAATATCTGGATGATGCCCGTGCCTTGGCTTCGAGGCTGGGAATAGAACATATTACCTATGATGCCCGTGAGATGTTTCGTTCGCGTATTATCCGTTACTTTATAGATGAATACCTGGCAGGACATACCCCTGTGCCTTGTACTCTTTGCAACAACGAGCTGAAATGGACACTTTTGGCTAAAATTGCCGATGAAAAGGGTATTTATTGGATTTCTACCGGACACTATGTGCGCAAAATTCTACAAGGCGGAAAGTATTATATGGCTCCTGCGGCAGACAGGGATAAGGACCAGACTTTTTTCCTGTGGGGCTTGAAGCAGGATATCATACAGCGTATGCTGCTACCTATGGGGGACATTACAAAGGTGGAAGCACGTGCCTTTGCAGCGGCTCGTGGATTTCATGGGGTGGCAACAAAGAAAGACAGTATCGGCGTATGCTTCTGTCCGCGGGACTATCGTTCTTTTCTGCGACGTGAGGCAGGTGCCCAAAAACTGCCCAATAAGGGGAAATTCATCGATGAAAACGGTTGTTTTTTAGGGTGGCATGAAGGGTATCCTTTTTATACGATAGGGCAGCGTAGAGGGCTGGGTATCCAGATGAACAGGGCTGTATTTGTCAAGGAGATCTCAGTAGAGAGAAATGAGGTGGTGCTTGCTCCTTTAGCATCCTTATATAAACAGGAGATGTGGTTGAAAGGATGGAACTTAGTGGAGGAGAGTCGTGTGTTGCAGGCAAAGGAGGTCATCGTGAAAATACGTTACCGCAAGCAGGCAAACCATTGCAGAGTGACGCTTGCTGCCGGCGATTTGTTGCATGTCCAGTTGACAGAGCCTTTGGAATCCATTGCTGCAGGGCAGGCGGCGGCTTTTTATGCGGAGGACGGCTTGTTGTTGGGCGGCGGAATTATTATATGATCTTTAAATAATACTACGATATGAGGCATACTTTCTATACTTCCATCTGTTTGTGCAGTTTGTTTTCTTTAGTTTTGTTTGTTATGTGCTTGGCAGGATGTACCGGGCAACAGTCTCCCATTTCTTTTTATCGAAAGCCATTGATGACCCTCGATAGTCTTATTGCACTCCGCCCCCGGTTCCAGGCGGAAAAGGAGCAGGAGATCAAAGCCGCTAAGAAGAAATTGGGCAGTCTTCCCGCATCTTCTCCCAAAAGATATGAACTGAATAAAGAGATACAACAGTTGTACCGGGGCTATATTTGTGATTCGCTGATATATTATATTTACGAAAACATTCGGCTTTCCAGACAGTTGAAAGACCATGAGAAGACATTGGAATCAGAAATGTCATTGGCAGTCTATCTTGCCAAATCGGGAATGTATCTGGAAGCTCTGGTATTGATGGATTCTATTAAGAGGGCAGATGTTAACGATGAATTGCTTGATCTTTACTATCGGGCTTATAATCTCATCTATCGTCAGAAGGCGTATATCTCTAAAGACAAGGTACTTGCTGAGCGGGTATTTGCTCCTTTGGCAAAAGTATATCAGGATTCTTTGTTTGCAGTGGTAGATAGCGGCTCTACTATCTATTATGATGTTCATATTCAGAAATATATGGATGAAAAGAAGTTTACTGAAGCTCTGAAGCTCTCTGAGAACCGCCTGGCAATGCTGACGCCCGGTGACCGGGAATATGCCGCTGTCTGGTATAATATCGGTGATGTGAAAAATATGATGGGAGATATGACAGGATTCTTTGAGGCAATGATGAATTCTGCTATAGAAGATATGAAACATTGTATCAAGGATCATGCTTCACTGCACCGCATAGCCCGTACCTTGTACGACTGGGATGAGGTGTCAAGGGCGGCAAGCTATATACAGATATGTATGGAGGATGTGTATTTCTACAATGCCAATTTGCGCAGTTTGCAGATAGCCAAGACTTTGCCTGTAGTGACTCAGGCTTATGAAAAGAAAAACCAGAGTTATATAATGAGCTTGCGTACCAAGGTAGTGGTTATCTTTCTGCTGCTGTTTTTCTGTGTGGGCATATTGATTGTCGTGGTGGTACAGAAGAACAAGCTCTCTCGTATGCATCGTAAGTTGCAGGAGTCTAATGATAGTCTGAATGTATTAAGCCATAAATTGGCGGATGCAAATACTCATCTGAATGAAGTCAATAACGAGTTAGTGGAGAATAACTATATCAAGGAAAATTATGTGGCGCACTTTATCAGATTAAGTTCCGAGTACATAGGGAAGAACCAAAAGTTTAGGCTGGAAGTAAACAAGGCCTTGAGAAAAGGTAAGGTAGAGGATGCTTTGCGTATGACCCTGTATGCCGGTACGGATGATGAAGAGTTGGAAGAGTTTTATGCTAACTTTGATGAGGCATTTCTTTCCATATTTCCCCATTTCATCGAAGAATATAATAAACTTATGGCTGAAGAGAACCGGGTGGTTCTGACTGACAAGCAGAAAGAACGGAAAATGTTGACCTCCGAATTGCGGGTTTTTGCCTTGATAAGACTGGGGTTCAATGATAGTGCAACCATTGCCCGGATGCTCCGTTATTCCATAAACACGATTTATAATATACGCTCTAAAGTCAAGAATAAGGCAATTGTTTCCAAAGACTCTTTTGAATCGTTGATTATGAAAATCGGTATGCTTTCTATGGAATAGACAGCCTTTTTGTCTTCTTTTTCTTTCTTTCTAATCTCATTCTTTCTATATGTGAAGAATGGGCAATTATCTGTTGATCATTCGTTTGCGTGGTATAGAAATTTCATTTTACCTCATTTTAATCTCATTGCCGGAATACGGTTCCCTTTTCCTTCTACTTTTGCTTCATCCAAAAATAATCATTATGAGAGACATGAAAAACTATCTGAATCTGGTTTGGGGAGGTTTGTTGGGAACTGTCGGAGTTTCTTGTACAGAGGCCACTCCTACCAAGAGTGAAAAACCTAACTTCGTCTTTATCTATATGGACGATATGGGCTATTCGGATGTCAGCTGCTATGGTGAAACCAGGTGGACTACTCCGAATATAGATGCATTGGCAGCAGAGGGTATCAAGTTTACGGACTGTTATGCCGCGTCACCGATTTCAAGTCCTTCCCGTGCAGGTTTTCTGACGGGACGCTATCCGGCACGTATGGGTATTCAAGGAGTGTTCTATCCAGACAGCTATACGGGTATGGCACCGGAGGAAGTGACTATGGCAGAAGTTCTCAAAGTGCAGGGGTATGCAACTGCCTGTATTGGGAAGTGGCATTTGGGAAGCCGTGAAAAATATCTGCCTTTACAGCAAGGTTTCGACGAATACTTTGGCATACCGTACAGTAATGACATGAGTGCCCAAGTGTATCTGCGGGGGAATGAGGTGGAGGAGTTTCATATTGATATCAACAATGTAACCAAGAAATATACGGAGGAAGCAGTCGATTATATCCGTAGAAAAGCGGATCAGCCTTTTTTTCTCTTCTTGGCACATAGCATGATGCATGTTCCTATCTACGTTTCCGACGAGTTTGCCGGTAAATCCGGTGCAGGTATCTATGGTGATGCTGTATTGGAAGTGGATTGGAGTGTAGGGAGGATAATGGAAACACTTCGGGAGTTGGGATTAGATGACAATACGCTGGTAGTGTTTACCAGTGATAACGGTCCGTGGTTACAGGAAGGGCCATTGGGAGGCAGGGCTTTGCCTTTGCGTGAAGGTAAGACCACTGCCTTTGAAGGTGGAGTACGTGTGCCTTGCATCGCTTATTGGAAAGGGCAGATTAAGCCGGTGGTAAATACGGATGTGGTGAGTCTGCTTGACTGGTTTCCTACTGTGACTGCTCTTAGCGGAGGTATTCTGCCCGATGTACGTTTGGATGGCTATGATTTGACTGCTGTACTGAATGGAACCGGTAAACGTGCCAGTGAAGACTATGCCTATTTCCGTAACAATCGTGATATAACCGATTACCGTTCCGGCGACTGGAAAATCTCTCTTCCTGCCCCTGGTATTAAAGGAAATTTCTGGAGAGCTTCGACTGCGGAGCATGATACATTACTTTTCAATCTTCGTGAAGATATAGGTGAACGTTACAACTTGTATCGTAAATATCCCGGTAAAGCCAAAGAAATGTTGCAAAAATTGCAGGAGTACACCAGAAATTTCGGAGAGATTCCTCCCGGCCTGGTTATGACTGGTAATGATGCTTCCAAGTATTTGCGCAGGCAGCGCCAAGAGGCCAAGGAGCAGGCTAAGGCTGGAGGTTTAAAAGATAAAAGTACGGAAACAGACGGATTTATAAACGTACAATAACTGTTGAACTTAAATTAATACACATGAAAAAAGTAAATTTATGGATGTTGTTGCTGATGATGTTGGCACAGCTGTTTGCCCTTGATGCTTATGGGCAGCAAAGAATAGTTACGGGGCGAGTACTTGATAACGCAACGGATGAAAACATGATTGGTGTTTCCGTGCAAGTGAAGGGGACGGCTACTGGAGGTATTACCGATATGGACGGCAAGTTCCAGGTAAATGTATCTTCCGCTGATGCTGTATTGGTATTCAGTTATATGGGTTATCAGACGGAGGAGGTAAAAGTGGGACAGCAAAGTGACTTGACTATTCGTATGAAAGAGGATGGAGAGTTGTTGGAGGAGGTTGTTGTTATCGGCTACGGAACGCAGAAACGTAAGGATGTGACGACTGCTATTTCAAGTGTTTCTACGAAAGATCTTGATGAGCGGCCTATCGTGTCGGCTGCACAGGCTTTGCAGGGAAAGGCGGCTGGTGTTTATGTGATGCAGCCCAGTGGTACGCCGGGGGCTGATATGTCTATCCGTGTGCGTGGTACTACTTCTTTCAATGGAAGTAATGATCCGCTGTATGTTGTGGATGGAGTAGCTGTGGATAATATTAATTTTCTCTCACCTAATGACATTGCCAGCATGCAGATTTTGAAAGACGCTTCTTCAGCAGCTATCTACGGTTCCCGTGCAGCAAACGGCGTGATTATGATTACCACCAAGGCAGGAGAGACAGGTAAGGCAAAGGTAGCGTTGAATGCCCAGATAGGCATCAATTCAGTAGCCAATAAGATTGAATCCTTAAATGCAGTCCAATATAAAGAATTGCAGGAAGAGATAGGAGCCATTCTTAATCCGGGTACTGCTGATATTACCGATTGGCATGATGAGGTCTACCAGACAGGGTTGACCCAGAATTACCAGGTATCAGTGTCCAATGGAAACGAAAAATTTAAATATTACCTGTCTGCCGGTTATCTGGATGAGCAGGGAGTTTTAAAGGCTGCTTTTTTCCGCAGATACAATTTCCGTGCAAACTTGGAAAACAAAGTACGTGACTGGTTGAAAGTAGGAGCAAACATTTCTTACTCTGATAATTCCAAGAATGGTATTACTACCGGTATGGGGGCTAATCGTGGTGGTGTGGTACTGGCTGTCATCAATCTTCCTACGAGCGTACCGGTATGGAATGAGGAAAACAATTATTATAACCGTGATTTCTATGGCATGAACCTTGTCAATCCGGTGGAGGCTATGGAAAATGGAAAGAACAACAAGGCACAAGAGACACGTCTGATTGCTTCTGGAAATGCTACCATTACTTTTTTGCCGGAACTTTCACTAAAGAGTTCTTTTACATTAGACCGCAGAAATTACTTGAAGACGACTTTTACTCCACCTGTACATATTGAAGGTATTGATGAATGGGGAAATGCATCAGACAACCGGAATATGAATACGGTAATTGTTTTCGATAATGTATTGACCTACCAGAAAGTATTTGACAAGCATAATGTGGAGGGAATGGCAGGTACTTCATGGACTGCTTCCAATTATAAGAATAGCTGGATCAATGGTTCTCATTTCCGTAACTCGGATATTATCACTCTGAATGTAGCCAACAAGATAGCTTGGAACAATACCGGTACGGGAGCATCTGAATGGGGTATCATGTCTTACTTCGGACGTTTGTCCTATAATTATGACGGTAAATATATGGTGACTGCCAATGTGCGCAGAGATGGTTCGTCCAAGTTGCATCCGGACCATCGTTGGGGGACGTTTCCTTCCATATCGGCTGCGTGGCGTATATCTTCTGAAAAGTTTATGAGTGGACTGGACTGGCTGGACGATATGAAAATCCGTGTCAGTTGGGGACAGACCGGCAATCAGTCCGGTGTAGGTGATTATGCTTTTCTACAAAAGTACAATGTTACCCGTCAGGAGTGGTTCAAGGAGGGTAATGAAAATGCTGTTCCTACCATTACGCAAGCCAATCTGCGTACTTCGGATCTGACTTGGGAAACAACTTCGCAAACGGATATCGGTCTGGATCTTACGATGTTCAATAATCGTGTCAATCTTACGATGGACTATTATTATAAGCGGACTACTGATATGCTGATGTACGTTTCATTGCCTGCGGGTGCTGCCGCTGCCAACAACATAGTACGCAATGAAGGCGAGATGACTAACAAGGGCTTTGAATTTTCCATTAGTACACAGAACTTCAGAGGTGCTTTTACATGGAATACAGACTTCAATATATCCTTTAACAGAAATCGGTTAGAGAAGCTGGAACTACAGAAGATTTATTCAGGAGCACAACTCAGCAGTGATATCTTGAAAGAATACGTTGTACGTAACGAACCAGGGCGTCCGTTGGGTGGTTTTTATGGATATATCAGTGATGGCGTTGATCCGCAAACCGGTGAACTGATGTACAGGGATGTGAATGATGACGGTATTATTTCTGCTTTGGACCGTACTTATATAGGTGATCCTAACCCGGATTTTACATACGGTATGACGAATACTCTCTCCTGGAAGAATTTCAATCTGAGCTTTTTTATTCAGGGATCACAAGGAAATGACGTATATAATGCTTCACGTATCGAAACGGAAGCTATGTTTGATGGTAAAAACCAGGCCACACGAGTATTGAAAAGATGGAAAGAGCCGGGACAGATTACAGATGTACCGAAGGCAGGGTTTGCTATCAAGAACTCTTCCTATTTTGTGGAGGATGGCAGTTATTTGCGCCTGAAGAACTTGACTTTTTCTTATAATTTTACTGGGAAACTGTTGAAACGCTGGGGAGTAACCCGCTTACAACCTTATTTTACGGCAAATAATCTGTTGACTATTACCGGTTATAAAGGTATGGATCCGGAGGTTAATGAATGGGGGAATGACGGTGGTGTTCAAGGCATTGATTGGGGCTCTTATCCTCACAGCAAATCGTTTGTTTTTGGTGTTAATATTGAATTTTAAATAAAACGTATTATGAAACATATATCTATTCTCAGATTATTGGCAGGCGGTTTGATATTTACCACAGCTTCATGCTCACTGGATTATGATCCGGTAGATATGTACTCGGATGTGACGGAGGGGGTACAGAAGGAAGAAGATAAGGGTGTTGTCTTTAAGGATAAGGCTGCCGTGGAAGCCCATTTGCAGACTCTTTATGATCAGATGCGTGACAGGCAGGAACATTGGTATCAGGATATGTTCCTGATTGGAGATACGCATTCTGATAATGCTTATGCAGGCACACGCTCGGGTGCTCCGCAGTATTTTGAAAGTAATACCATTCCAAGTACAATTGCTCCTTTACAGCGTGGGTGGAATCGTTTTATGGAGGATATTGCACGTGCTAATAAGTTGATTTGTAATATTGATGCCGTGACCGATGCTTCCTTGACTGTACAGGAACGGGAATCCTATAAAGCCCAGGCCAAGATTTTCAGAGCCATGATTTATTTTGATATGGTACGTAATTGGGGTAGGATACCTATCGTTATTACAGAAGCGGGTGACATTACTTCAGAAACTATAGAGGAGGTATATCCGGCATATTTTCCTGCACAGAATACGGAAGAGGAAGTTTACCGGCAAATTGAGAAAGATTTGTTGGAGGCTATTTCTGCTGCACCGGATAATAACCCGGAAGACAAGACACGTTTCAGTAAGTCAGTGGCACGTACTCTGTTGGCGAAGGTTTATGCTGAGGAACCTTTGAGGGATTATACGAAGGTCATTAAGTATTGCGATGAAGTGGCGGCGGACGGTTTCCGTCTGGCGGATAAGTTTAACGATCTGTTCGGTGTGAAGATGCAGGATGAAACATTGCCTCCAGGTCCGGCTAATCCGGCAATAGAGGCTAAATATAGAAATACGGTGGAGTCCATTTTGGAAGCACAGTATTTTCCCGGAAGTGGTACATGGCTGCCTAATATTTTAGGACGTTTTCTGGATGACTGGGACAAACAGTTCACTTATGCCAAGTGGATTACCCCATCCAGAGACTTGCTGGCAGCCTTTGAGGAAGCAGGAGACAAGGAACGCCTGAACGAAACTGTGGTGTATTATCAGACGAACTGGGATAATCACTATCCGAGAGAGCATTATCCGTTTATGTACAAGATTCGCTCTTCTTATTCCACAGTTATAAAATACCGTTATGCTGATGTCTTGTTATTGAAGGCGGAGGCTTTACTCTTGGGGAATGGTAGTGTAGGTGATGCGGTTGATATCATTAACCAGATAAGGCACCGTGCAGGACTGGCAGATTTGCCTTCATCTGTAACTTCCAGCAGAGAAGCGGCTTTTGAAGCATTGATGAAGGAGCGTCGGCTTGAGTTGGCGCTGGAAGGACAGCGTTGGTATGACCTTGTGCGTTGGGGTAAGGTGGAAGAGGTGATGAATTCCCTTCCGGACCGTGATGAAGGTCGTGCGAAGTTGGGCAATCTTTTCAATAGGAATTATTATAAGTTGCCTATTTCCCAGTCTGTATTGGATCAGAATCCTAATCTGAAACAGAATCCGGGATATTGATCAGAATATTTATAGATTGAAATATCCTTGAGAAGAATCCCTTTATTTTACCTTGCCCGATAGATATGACGAGGTGAAATAGGGGGATTTCTGTATCACATTTCGCAACAGTTTTTTATTTCCTTTTGAACATAAGAGCAGTAATTGTTGTTAAAAGGGCAAGACGTCTTTTTATGTGAAACTTTTAAAACGAACGAAAATATGAAACGTATATATGCTATAGTAGTGTTTACTATTTTGACAACGATAGCTTATGCCTAGGCGGATGATAAAGGGTATCAGGAAGGTGCTTGGGTATTGAAAGGTGTGACAGGACTCAACATGTCGCAGACGGCCATGTCCAACTGGTCGGCGGGAGGTGAGAATTCTATTGCCGGAAATGCTTATTTGAACGCTTCATTGACCCATAAGAAAGGAAATTGGTTGTGGGTCTCTAATGTAGTATTGGATTATGGATTGTCCAAGACAAAATCACAAGGAGTTAGGAAAAGTTCAGACAAAATCGGAATTTCAACCCAGTTGGGCTATTCTACTGATAATGTATGGTTCTATACGCTTATGGGAGATTTGAATACCCAATTTGCCAAAGGGTATAACTATCCGGACAAGGAACATCAGATTTCTAACTTCTTTGCTCCGGCTTATTCCAATATAGCTTTGGGTATGGAGTGGCGTCCGAAGAGCAATTATTCTCTGCTCCTCTCACCTGTTTCCACAAAAATGACTTTTGTCTGTGATGACTATCTTTCTGATCTGGGAGCATTTGGTGTTGATCCGGGAGATCATTTCAAGATTGAGGCGGGTGCATTTGTCAAGGCCCGTGCAGAGTTGCCTTTGATGGAGAATGTGAATCTGATTACCACTGCTGATTTTTTTACACCCTATAGCAAAGATTTCGGGAATATCGATATTAATTGGGATATGCTCATTAGTATGAAGATTAACAAGGTACTGTCAGCTACCATAAGTACAGCGTTGAAATATGATAATGATGTGAAAACGTTTGATAATGAGGGTGTTAAGAAAGGCCCTAAAGTGCAATTTAAAGAGATACTGGGTATCGGATTGGCATATAATTTCTAAACTTTTATAAAGCACTGTTGAAATAAAGTAAGCATTTGGCTAATCCCGTGTGAAGTTTCTGTGGTTATCCGGCAAAAAAACGATGATTTCTTTGCCGTTCCTGCAAAAAGTTCCGGTTTTCCGGTTGATTCTTGCGGATTTTTAATGATATCCCGGTATTTCTCCCTACACTTTTAAAGAAGTTTCAGCTCTTTCAGATTATGAGGCAGCAATTCGGCTAGATCTTTTGTGTAGTCATTGTCATATTCATGTATGTGGTTGAGGAAGTGGAGCGTCCACTTTTTGAAGTCCACTCCGGCAACTTTGCAGCATCCCATCAGTGAGTATATGACCGCCGCATCCTCTGCCGCATCATGATTGCCGCAGAAGAGATAGTTCTTTCTTCCCAAAGCTACGGGTCTTACACTATTCTCAATGAGGTTACTGTCCGGTTTGTACCGCCCGTCGATTGTATACCGGGCCAGCTGTCGTGAGTAGGTCAGGAAGTAGTTGATGGCCTTGCCTATGGGACTTTTGGGAAGCACTTTCGGATATTCAGTGATACACCACTTTTCAAAAGCCCTGATAACGGGATACGCAAGACGTTTTCTCAATCCGCATCTCTGTTCATGGTCCATCTCCTGGCTGTCGGCCATGTCCTCCACATCATATACTATGCCTATCTGGGCCAGGGCGTACTCAGCCCTCGCCTTGTCATTGTACAACGCCCTGTCAAAGTACCGCCTGCAATGTGCCCAGCAGCATATGGTTATGATTCCCTCAAGTTTCTCCAGGATACCGTAGCCGGGATAACCGTCAGTCTGTATGGCCCCGTGGAAGTCCTTGAAGAGCTGCAGGACCACCTTCGCACTCCGTGTCCCTTCATTGTAAAAGAAGAACACCAGGCCGTTCATCACATCCCTGACCAGCCAGAGATATCCTTTGACCGTCCGGTGTTTCTCACTGTTGATTATAGGGACCGTCGTCTCGTCGGACTGTACATAATCGGAAGCCAGTACCAGTTCCTTGAGCCGGAAGTAGGCGGGTCTCATCAGGTCGGCGACATCATGGAACCATCCCTCTATTGTGGCGGCAGGTATGCTGAAGCCCAGACGTTTGAACATCTGGATCTGGCGGTAGAAAGGAAGGTGGTTGACATATTTCCCCACCATCAGGTCTGTCAGCAGGGAGGCGCTCGCATAGCTTTTGGCTATGGGCTCGTCCTGTACGGGTGCGGTACGTATCAGTTTGTCCGCTTTTCTTATACCTTTATGACGGATGGTGACACGGACGTACAGTTCGGCCGGTTGCAGCTCCAGATGCTCGGAAGTCTCCGTGTCGCTGAAGAGTATCCATTCATCCTCATGACCGATATAGCCTTCCGGATATACATGTTCCTCCACATGGCGCAGTTCTGCCGGCAGCTTCCGGCGCACGGGGATTCTTTTCTCACGCGCCTTGGCTGTACGGGTGCTCCTGTATCTGTCTATCTCCTCAAGAGCCTTTCTGACTGTATTTGCCTCCTCTTCGGACATATCGGTCTTTTCAAAATCCAGACGGAGCTGGTTGGGGTCATCGGGGACGCGGCGCTTTTCAGACATCGCCCCCCACATTTTGCGCTCCAGGTAAAGCAGCTTCTGTTCCAGCCGGAGGATATATTCGTTCTTTTCCTCGATGATACGTCTTTTCTCTTCGATGTCCCTCTTCTTCTCGGAGATCAGGCGCTCGTATTTCTCCTTGAGCACCCGGGCATCCGACAACTCCTCCACAAGCTGTTCGGCAGCGTTGGCACGTCTGTACTCGGCGTCACGGTCAAGCAACAACCGGCTGACAAGGGATGGTTAGATGGAGCTTTCCGGCATGTTTTCTGTTCTTTATTTCGGATATAAAGATACAAAAAACAGAGGGAACGGGCAAGAGAAAGGCGCTATTTATACGGATTCAGGAGCGTTTTTTCCGGTTCCCATCTGGAACGTTTCCTTACATCCCCGGAAGAAAGGCCCCGCACCATCATGATCAGGTCCGACCAGTTGATTTCCCGGGAAGGGGAAGGGTCGTCAGCGGCAATATGAGGCAGCGCGAGCATGCCACGCTCAAGTTTCATATGGTATATGACCAGCCCGCCAAACTCGGCATGCAGTATTTTCATGCCGGTAAGCCCCTTGTTTATAAAAATGTAGGCGCTGCCATCTTGAACATGCATTCCCGTCTGGCTGGTGACGATACCACTCAACGAATAGAAGCTTTTTCTCATATCGGTAGGATACGGGTACAGATAGAATCTGTTGGAATCATTTAGACTGAACATAGGCTACTGGCATAAAAGGATTAGGGAACGGAGCATGTCAAGTGTCATCTCACGGTTTATACGTATGACAACACCGTTCTGATAAACGATTTCACAAAGAGGGCTACAATCCTGAGGAGATGTCCGGGCTGCAGACGGGGAGGAGATGGATATCTTACCGTTGCGCTGGCTCATGCTCACCGGTATGAAACCGGCAGAAGAGGCATTCCGGCTGTCAAGCAGCTTCTTTTTCCAGAAGTAAAACTTGTCCTCGTCAAAACAGATGGTGCGGCAGAACTCACGGATCGTGGTATCGCTGGCTTGCCATTCCGCATAGATCTTTTTAAAGGCATCTAAAGTTAAGTTCTTTTGTTTCATAAGTTATGGATTTATTATGGGGCAAAGATAAAAGATGACAAGACAAAATAGAAAGGGGGATTAGCGATTGCTTACACATAATAATATGCCGAAAGGGGCGTTGTTTCATCTGCATTGTCTGACTAGAGGAGAGGAAGAACAGGTGTTTCATATAGAGAATGGAGTGCAGGTGTTTGTCAGAAGACTTGGTTTCTTATCAATTGAATATTCGGGAGTTGAAATTGTGCTATTTAGTTCGTGCCCGATTGGGCAATAAAACAATTTCGATCCTTTTTAATATAACTCCCCGATCTGTGTTGAAGGCTAAACAACGTATTAAGATTAAATTGGCTTTATCTGCTACAGATAGTCTGGATATTTATATACAGAACCTTTCACGTAGCTGACTGGATGGAGTGGATGACGAATTCTGAAAGCTTGTTGATAGAAGGTGGCATCTTTTGTAACGAAAGATGCCACCTTCTATATGAGGGGATTATGTGATAAATAAAGTCTTTTATAGGGAAGGTAATTTAGGAGTACTTATTTCCCAGTTAATCCCTAACGGGTTGTTGCGCATTCTCCATACTAACGAAAGTTTTGGATTATCCAGTATCCACATTTCGCATCCTTCCACAGCATCTTTTACATGAATGAGTGGATAACCCAAAGCTCTCTCATTGCTATCCAGAACGGAGTATGTTGTCTGATTGTATACAAGTGTATTCTGTTCCTTCAGCTGTTTATAGGCGGAGCGGGAAAGGAAGTAAACCGTTTCCTCCGGAGAGAGCTGTACGTGCTTACCGTCTTCCGGTTGCAGGAAACTGAGCTGTACGGCCTGCTCTGTGGACTTAGGTCCCATGGTATAACTTCCCGATTGCCATTTCAGGTTGCGTTCTATTCCCCAATACAGACAGATTGAATCCTGCTTTTCGCGGAAAGACATTTCGTACTTCCGTGTCTGTCCGTGCAGTTTGAATACAAATAGCAGTGTATCGGGTACAATGCTCTGTGCCAACAGGCTTCCGGTGAAGCCCAGGCACAATAAGACGGATAGAATTATGTGTTTCTTCATCATTTCTTGTTTTCTTCGTTCAACAATAATTGCTGCCCCCATTCACTTGGTTTCTTTCCCATCTTCAGGATTAGTTCACCACCGGCAATGATGTCTTTATGCCGCATAGCTGAGTAAGGATAAGCTGCTCCGTTCAGTGTGACGGATTGTATGTATCTGTTCTTGTCCGAAAGCCCCTGGGTGGAAATCCGGAAAGTCCTTCCGTTATCCAGCCGGAAGATTGTTTCTTCCAATAAAGGAGTGTTGATAAGATAATAATCTTGTCCGGCATTGGGATATAATCCCATCATGTGGAAAGCAAGCCAGGACGACATGGCACCCGAGTCGTCATTTCCCGGTAGTCCGACAGGACCATCGTTGTAGTTCTTGGAGATGATTTCACGGATACGGTCGCTGCTCCGGTAGGGCTTTCCCAACCAATGATAAAGACAGGGGGAGAGGAAAGACGGTTCATTGTTTACATTGAAGAAGCCCTTGTCGAAGAAAATATCCAGACGTGTTTCAAACTTCTCTGCACCGCCGCATTTCTCAATCAGTCCGGGAACATCGTGCGGAATACTCAGAGAATACTCCCACGAAGAAGCTTCATAGAAGAACATGTCCCACCAGGGAGTGTACCAGGGGCCTTCAAAGGTGACGGGGGTATAGGTAAAAGTTGGTTTTTGTATCTTGGATTTTCCGAAAGTGATTTCATCCAGCCAATTGCCCTTTTCATCACGGGGCAGGATAAAGCCTTTGGCACCGGCATGTTCATAATCGTCACGCCAGAGATTCTTCCAATTTCCGGATTGTTTCAGGTAGTGTTGGTAAAGATCCTCTTTTCCCAGACCTTTGGCAACTAGGGCGATGGCATAGTCACAATAAGAATATTCTACGGTGCGGTTTCCGGCGCGGGGGATGCCGTAGGGGATATAGCCGAGTTCCAGATAGGGGATCAGTCCGCCACGCCCTTCCGCTTCATGGCGATCGCCGGGGCAGACGGTTGCATCTTTCAGCATGGCTTGCAGACCGAGTTCATAGTCTATTCCTTCCAGACCTTTTACGAAAGCATCGGCTATTACGATTTCAGCATTCGAACCGCCTTGGGTACGACCATTGCTGTTACCGCTACGGGCGTCGGGCATGTAGCCGTCTCGTTTGTAGATGTTGATAAGTGAACGGACGATGTCTGTTTCACGTTTCGGGTCTATCAGGGTGATGAGTGGAGTAGAAGTGCGGTAAGTGTCCCAGATGGCGTAGAAGTCATCGTAATAAGGTTCGTCATCTGCCCAGAGAGGATTCTCTCCACTGCGGTCTACAGGCATAATCATGGTATGATAGAGGCCGGTGTAGAACATACGTTTCTGTGCTTCGGGGGTGCGGGGAGAGATTTCAATTCTTTGGAGTAAATCTTCCCATTGGGCCAGTAACTGTTTGTGTACAGTTTCGAATGACCAGTGAGGAATGTCAGTATGGGCATTCTGACGTGCTTTCAGTGAGCTGAGGAAGGAGATACCTACTTTCAGTTGTATAACGTCTTCAGAAGAGTTGAAGCGCAACAGGGCTCCGGTCTTTTGATGTGAGTCGTATTGGAACTTCTCATCTGTGATCTTATCGCTTTTCCAGGTAGCTGTATTTACGAAAGGCTTGTCGGTTTCTGCGTAAAAGTAAACTGTATAGGCACGGCCATTGTTCCATCCGCCGCGAATACGGGTGTAGCCGATGACTTCATGGTCGGAGACGATTTGTATTTCGGAACCTACGAATTGCTGAGCTTCGCGGGCATCGGGTACGGGGCTTTCACCTAAGAAGAATCCGGCATCGATGGCCAGTGATTTCAGGGAGTCTTTGGGGTAGGTAAACCGATAGAACGATGCTTTGGGGGCGGTGGTAATTTCTGTTTGTATGCCGGAAGACTGGAATTGGGTGGAGTAATATCCTAATTTTATTGTTTCGTCCTTGCGATGGTCGATGTGATTGATGCGGTCCATTCCGTTGCAGAAAGGCATTACAAGGATGTTTCCGTATTTGGGGCCGCCACCTGTTCCGCTAACGTGTACTTGGGAGAAGCCGTCCACCTGTTCGGGCATGGGCAACCAGCCGCTGTTGGGACGTGGGGTACAGTCCGGTGAGGGTTTCACCATTCCGTAGGGGCAGGAAGGACCGATGAAGACACGGCCCAGTCCCTCGGAACCGATAAGCGGATCGACGTAATTGGTAAGTCCGGTATCTTGTGCAAAAGTATTTGTTGAGAATAACAATAGGAAGGATAGTGTGATTAGTTTGGTTTTCATTGGTAGAAGTTTTTGTTTGAATGAAAAAGCCAGGCACTGCAACTGACTAATTTGGGTGTATCAGTTGCAATGCGGGGCTTTAGGTTTTAGAAACTCTAAAAGAAAACAATAAGTAGATGTTCATAATTAGTTTGCACTATAAATTATCATTTATCCGCCTGTCATTATGTGAACTAATTATGAACATCTACTTAGCTTAATATCCCTTATTCTGTTCCCAGTTGGTGTTGAGGTTCAATACATCGTTACTCAAAGGCAGCAAACGATTTGTTAATGCATTCGCGTTTGGGTTTAGACTCTTGAATCCCCAATTACGTTCAAAGTCACCAAAGCGAATCAAGTCATTGCGGCGCCAATGCTCGTCAAGAAACTCGCGACCGCGCTCGTCTAAAATATCTTGTAAAGACGGATTTGTGGCTATGGTAGGAGCGTTCACATAAGATCGAATCTGATTGAACAGACTTTGTGGTGTGTCACCGCGGGTAGCGGATGCACCTCTTACAATAGCTTCGCATTTCATCAGCAGGATATCTGCATAGCGGAAAATAGGCACATCGTTACTTTGATGACGGGAATGAGCATTTACTTCTTCTACATAGGGAAAGAATTTGATAGATTTATATCCTTGTATCCATCCGGTCAAGTCCTTACCAGTATTGAGATCACCATCTTGTTTTATCAATGTAATCTGCTTGGTGAAAGTGACCGGAGTTTCATTGTTGTATAAGTTGCGTACATTTGTTTTTTCACCAGTGACGGCATCGTACTGGTAAACATCAAATGTTTCGGCTGTGCCATCACCGGCAATAACATCGTTACGACGATCTCCCGGTAGACAGAACAACTCTGCAAACTCAGGAGTTAATGCCATATTCCCACCTACAGAAGAAGACAGAGCAACGGAGTAGAAGCCATTGTTCTTCTGTCCTTGACGCCAAGTACGGAAACGGGCATAATATAAAGCATGGTCGTTGTCGTCAGTAATTGCGTCAAATGGCATGGCGTAAATGAAGTCCTTAATATGTGCTCCGTTATTGTACAGGAACTTTTTCTTGTAATCATCACTCAGATCGAACAGACCGGATTCAATTATATCATCACACATTGCTACGCATTCGTTTATCTTTTCATTTGCAGCGGTAGAAGACCAACTGGCACTGGTAACATCCTGTGTATAGACATTCCAGTTAATATAAAGTTTGGCGAGCAGTGCGTCTACCATCCAGCGAGTAGGCTTACCATAAGTGTTTTCGGAGACTTCTGTCGGGCAGTAATCACGCACTTCTAATAGTTCGGATTCAATCCAGCGAGCTACATCGGCACGTGGAGAGCGGTTGACAATGCCGCTCTCATCCAGTAGACGATAGTCGATAATGGGAGTATCTCCCCAGTTGTCCATTAGCAGAAAAGTATAGAAAGCACGTGCGGCGCGTACTGGTGCGGAAACTGTAGCATTTTCATCTCCCAAATCTATGAGGACTTGGTTACATTTGGTAATGCCGCTTTGAATATCGTTATAGACATTCAACTGGCTTTTACAGGCATTGGGATCGACGTTATGGAGTGAGAAGTTGGCCATGTCACGTTCGTTTAGATAGTCACCACCGAAACTGACTGCCGTATATTCGTCTGAATTACATGAAATTCCTTCATCGTAGCGACGGCCAAGCGCAGCACGGAACGCATAATAAGCATCGCTTATTTTGGCTTCTATAGCAATCTCAGAGTCGGTAGGGTATTTTGTATAGACCGATTTTATATCTACATCCAAATCAGTGCAACCTACAGTTGCAAGTGCCATCAAGACACCGGAAAGAATATATCTTGTTTTCATATTCATATTTTCTTTTTAAGGAGTTAGAAATTGATATTCACGCCAAACATGAAGGTGCGAGTACGTGGGTAAGTAGTATTGCGCCAGTCAATACCCGGTTGTAAGCCACCTAGATTGATTTCGGGGTCTACTCCCTTATAACCGGTTAAGGTAAACACATTATTGCAGGTAGCATAGATTTTCAGACTGTTTACCCAGTCACCCAGTTTGCCGAAGTCGTAACCTAATGATAACGAAGCTAGGCGTAAATAAGAACCGTTCTCTATATAGCGGTCCGATGGAGCTTGAGCACGTGTATCAGTAGCCTTTTGCATGGTAGCCACTTCGCTTAATACATTCTTGCCGGTATTGAGCAAGGTCACATTGTTGTAGAAGGCACGTGTTGCATTGAAAATTTTGTTTCCAGCAATACCTTGAAAGAAGGCAGTCAATGACCAGTTCTTGTAGGTAAAGGCATTGTTCCATCCGAAAGTAACCTTAGGCTGTGCAGAACCAGCTTTGCGGCGATCGCCATCATCCGGGGCATCGGTGGTGCCTATCAGATTTCCCTCTGCATCATAGTCATTGAAGATGGAACCACCGTCTTCATTGTAACCGGCCCATTCCCAAACGTAGAACTGACCTACCGGGCTGCCCTCCATCAGTCTCTGGACATTGGTAGTAGCATAGCCGCCTACGTCTGGATTGCCATAATCACGGTAGTTCACAGAATAAGTATCATTGGATAGTGACTCCACGTTGTTTTTGTTGTGGGCAATGTTTAAGGTTGTATTCCAGGTGAAGTTGTTTGTTATTACTGGGGTGGCATTGATGGTTAGTTCGATACCTTTGTTGCTGATTTCGCCTACATTGGCGGTCATTGTGCCGTAAGGATAGCGGTTGGTAGAAACTGGGTAGTCATAAATTAAATCTTTGGTGCGTTTGGCATAGTATTCGATGGTACCGGTCAGTCGGTTGTTGAAGAATCCGAAGTCAATACCGACGTTGAACATGCCTGTACGCTCCCATTTCAGGTCTGGATTAGCATTTTTGGTAGCGGCCAGTGTACGGTAGCTGGAGGATGATCCTGTGACGGGATCCACGTAAGTGAACCAACCCGATGCACCGTAAGTTTGCTGTGCGGTATAGGCGTCAAATCCCAGTGAGTTACCGCTTACACCATAGCCTATGCGGAATTTCAGGTCATCAAACACTTTCTGATTCTTCATGAAATTTTCTTCTGTAATGCGCCATGCCAATGATACGGAAGGGAATGTACCCCAGCGGTTGTTCTTGCCGAAAGCGGAAGAACCATCGCGTCGTATGGTAGCTTGGAACAGGTACTTGCTGTTAAAACTGTAGTTTACGCGGCCATAGAATGAAATCATGCGCAGAGTGGAAAGTTTGTTGTCGCTATTAATGCCGTCAATATCCATATTGTTGGCCAATCCCATATTGTAATATTTCAGGTAATCGTCGTAAAAGTTGTATACAGTTAAGCCGAAGCCATCATTATCATCGTTCTGCTCCCAAGAGTAACCGGCCATCAAACCCAGTTTGTGTTTGTCGGCAAATACATGGTCATAATTGACGTAAGTTTCCATCTGCTTCTTGATGTTTTCCTTGGTGCTGCGTGAAGCCTGACCGTGGCGGGAAGAGATGTTGGGAAGTTGTGACTGTGTAGTATTGTAGTTACTGTAAATATACTGTTCGTTTTGATAAGAAAGATTCAGATTCCAATCTAGTCCGTCAATGATGTGAAGGGTTGCTTTGGCAATACCTTGCAACATTTTCTCTTTTGTTTTGTACTGATCTTCATAGACCATTGACAGCGGGTTATAACTTTGTGAGATACTTGTATTAGCGTACCAGGAACCGTCTGCATTCTTTACAGGAACCAGCGGATTGTAATAGTACATGGCATCCAGTACACTCCGTCCCTGATTTTCGGTTGAGGCCGTTTGTTTGTTGGTTATGCTTGCATTTACACTAACCGACAAATCCAGATGATCTTTCAGAGTTTTGGTTTGCAAGAAAGAACGGGCTGTGATGCGATCCATTGAAGTTCCTCTCACAACACCTTCTCGGTCGATGTAGTTGAGAGATGCACTATAGGTGGTTTTTTCATTGCCACCGTTGATAGAGATATTATGATTGTGGCTGAAACCGGAACGCAATACTTCATCCTGCCAATTGGTGTCGGCCGGGTTGTTTACATCGTAATAGGGGGAAAGGTCGACATTATTTGCGTTGGCATAGGCCAGAAGTTCGCTGGCATTCATCATGTCCAGAGTTTTCAAAGTATTATCTATAGCTACATAACCACTGTAGTTTACATTGGTTTTACCATTCTTGCTACCTTTCTTGGTGGTGACAATGATTACACCATTAGCGGCTTTTGAACCATAGATGGCTGTGGCACTGGCATCACGAAGAACATCGATGCTTTCAATGTCTTCCGGAGCAATAAGCGACAGGCTGACGCCCGGGACGCCATCGATTACGTAGTATGGTTCCATGGCTGCACCCTCGCGTAAAGAAGATGTACCACGCAGAGAGATAGATGCCGAGCCATTAGGGTCACTGGTATTGGCAATGGTCAATCCCGGAACTTTTCCTTGTAGCAGTTGCGCCGGATTAGTGTAGACACCTACGTTCAAATCATCTGCTTTCACTGTTGTGATAGAGCTGGTAACATCCTTACGCGTCATGCTACCATATCCCACTACTACTACTTCATCTAATGTTTGGGAATCTTCCTCCATTACTACATTAATAGCGCTTTGGTTCACCTGAACCTCTTTTTTAGTAAAGCCAATGAAAGTAAATATGAGGGTTTGCCCTCTTTTCACTTCTATAGAGTATTTACCGTCAAGATCGGTGATACAACCATTGGTGGTGCCTTTTTCTAATACATTGACGCCTGCCAATGGCTCACCGGATTTGTCTGTAACAGTACCGGTAACCTTGTTCTGGGCAAATGCTAAGGTACTACTTAGCAAGAACACTACAAAGAGCACGCTTTGCGCAAATGTCCTTTTTCTTTTTAATTGTACATTCAGCATAAAATAAAGTTTTAGTTATAAATTATGTTCTCTTCTTCTGTATATTTATAAATATTATTCTGGCTGCAAAAGTAGGATGTACTTATTACAGATATATTTCAAATGTATTACAAGGTTATTGTAATATTTTGATATACAATTAATTGAGATGGATGGAAGACAAAAGGATATTTGCTTTATATTACTATCTTTGGATAGATGTAATGTAAAGAATAAAGGCGGTCGTTCCATGTTGTCCTTTATTATAAGTGACAACTTTGGGAAAAAACGGGATAATGTCTTTGCCTCCATAGTATTTTAGATTTTGATTACTGCAAATCTAAGCCAATGAAGTTATAGTTAGGGAGAAAATGATGCAAATTAGGGGGAAAATAGTGAACTATTGTTTTTTTCTGGATTATCCCGCCCAGTCTTCTCTATCCAGATTCCTGTATCCGATGGCTTCTGCCAAATGTGAGGGCTGTATCAGGTCACTGTTTTCAAGGTCGGCAATGGTACGTGCCACTTTTAGTATACGGTCATAGGCACGGGCGGAAAGATTAAGCCTGTTCATCGCATTTTTCAGTAAGGCAAGACCTTTGTCATCCGGACGAGCATATAGGGAAAGTAGTTTGCTGCTCATTTGTGCATTACAGTAAACGCCCGGAATATCTGCATATCTGTTTTCCTGAATTTGTCGGGCGGAGATTACACGCTCCCGTATGATGGAACTTGCTTCTCCCGGATGTGCATCGGATATTTTCTCAAAAGGTACAGGAACTACTTCAATTTGTAGGTCGATGCGGTCAAGTAGAGGACCAGAGATACGATTCAGGTATTTTTGTACTTGTCCCGGACTGCATACACAAGCTTTTGTCGGATGATTGTAATATCCGCAAGGACATGGGTTCATAGAGGCTACCAGCATAAAACTGGCAGGGTATTCCACATTGCTTTTCACACGGGAAATGGTGATCTTTCGGTCTTCCAGAGGTTGGCGGAGGACTTCCAGTACGCTGCGATTGAATTCTGGCAATTCGTCCAGAAATAAAATACCATTATGGGCAAGGCTGATTTCTCCTGGTTGTGGATAACTGCCTCCACCCGTCATGGCCACTGTGGAAATGGTGTGATGCGGATCGCGGAACGGGCGTTTTGAAATAAGCCCCGTATTGTTTTGCAGTCTTCCTGCCACAGAATGTATTTTTGTAGTTTCAAGGCTCTCTCCCAGGGACAGCGGGGGAAGAATGGATGGTAATCTTTTGGCAAGCATGGATTTTCCGCTTCCCGGGGCACCAATCAGAATAATATTATGTCCCCCTGCCGCTGCCACTTCCAGTGCACGTTTTACGTTTTCCTGTCCTTTTACATCTGCGAAGTCCAGATCAAAGCTACTTTGTTGTGCATAAAACTCTTCGCGGGTGTTGACGATGGTAGGAGTGAGTTCCTGCTTCCCATTGAAGAATTCTATTACCTCTTTGATGTTTTCAACTCCATATACTTGAATCTGATTGACTACAGCCGCTTCAAGAGCGTTCTGTCTGGGTACTATGATTCCCTCGAATCCTAATTCACGTGCTTTGATGGCAATGGGCAGAGCCCCCTTGATGGGTTGCAGGCTACCGTCAAGGCTCAGTTCGCCCATCATCAGGTAGCGGTTCAGCTTATCCGGTTGGATTACTTCTCCGGCGGCAAGCATACCAATGGCAAGTGGGAGGTCATAGGCGGAACCTTCTTTGCGGATATCAGCCGGTGCCATATTGATGATGATATTGCTGGTAGGTATCCGGTATCCATTCACTTGTAGCGCGGAAATGATACGTTGGTGGCTTTCTTTGACGGCCGAATCCGGTAGTCCGACAAGATAGAACATACAACCTCTTGAACTATTTACTTCGATGGTGATGAGAGTTGCGTCGATGCCTTGCACAGCCGCTCCGAAAACTTTGATTAGCACGTGTTTATTAGTGATTAGTGGTGAGTGATTTCTCCTTTTCTTTTTCAGCAATCTCTTTTAGCTTGTTCTCAATTGCTTTTTCATCCAAATTTTTACCTTCTATTCTTCCCGTAGGACTGAGAAGTATATTGGTAGGAAGTGTCTGTATGGCAAATTGTTTGATAATCTCTCCGCTCCAGCCGGAGAAATCACAGACTTGTTCCCATTTCAGCGTATCCGCTTTGATGGTTTCCTGCCATTTCTTTTTATCAAGATCGAGAGAAACGCCCAGCAATGCGAAGTTCTTATTCTTCTGCTCTTTCTTATAAATACGGCGGAACATGGCATTATTTGCACGGCTGACCGTATCCCACGAAGCCCAGAACTGTATGAGCAGGTACTGATCTTTAAAGTTGGAGCGACTTATATCTTTTTCTTCCGCATTGCGTAGTCGGAAGTAGGGCGCCGATTTCCCTACAGCTACTTTTTCTTCTTCTTCAATCCGCTTCAGCAATGCATCCATAAAGGGACGGTCCTTCAGTTCTCCGGTCATACGGTCGGCCAGTTTCTGGATTTGTGTCAAATCGGGTTGAGGGTTTTGCACAAAGTATTTATCCAGCAGATAGATACTGGCTAATGAAGCAGGATGTTCAGTAATGAAATTCTCCGCTTTCTCTTCCAAAGCTTTTCCGGACGGGGTACCCAATCCTTTTAGTTCCTGGTTGAAGTCTGTTAATTCTTTATTGGGGGCATTGCCGCTGATTTGTAAAGAGGATAGTTCGGCCATGGAGCCTTTTATTTGTATCTTATTCCCTTTATTCAGGAAAAGCGGATACTCTGTTCCATCGCTGAATAATAAGATTGTGGTGACTAACGTATCAGCAGAAAGTGTCGCGGAGAATTTATCTTTTTCGGCAATCAGTGTATCCATGCGGTCATGCATTCTGTCCGCACCATATAAATAGATGGTATCATTCCCCAATCCTTTGATTTCTCCACTGAGGCTGATACTATCGGTCTTCTTTCCACCACAGGCAGAGAGGCCGATTAATAGAAGATATAATAGACAGACGTTCTTCATCTCTAAATACTTTTTTGCGAAAGTACGGCTTTTGCAGATAATAAAAAAGAAATGCCCGACATTTCTCAACGCCGGGCATTCTACAGATATTTATTTATTTACTACTTAAAATCACTAATCGTAATTAGTGAAGAGCTTCTTACTGAATGATGCTCATGAAATCTGCATTCGTGAAGTACTTAGCAAATTCCAGATCAGAAGCTGCTTTCTTAGCTAATGAAGAATCTTTAGCTACAGCGCTCTTCAAGCTGCTGGTAACCATAGAAGAATTGTTAGTTCTTGCACCTAATACAGCCATCAGGTACTCAGTATAAGCGTCTGGCTTTTCTACACTTGCCAAAGTATTTTTAGCTTTGTTGTAGTCCTTAGCCAGGATCTGAGCCAAAGCGGCACTGTTAGATTTCGTGTTGCCGAATGCGCTTACAGCTCTGTCATATTGACCTTGAGCGATGTACAGGTTACCCAGAGCTTCGTTCAGTTCTTTTGCACCGGAAGCTTTGCTCAGGTAAGTTTCAGCAGCGGCTTTATCACCTTTTGTCAAAGCGATCAAACCAAGGTTCATGTTAACTTCAGGAGCATCCTTGATAGAAGCTGCTTTCTTGAAGTAGCTTTCAGCCTTGTCAAGGTTACCTGATTGGTAAGCCAGTTTACCTAAGTTGTTGTAAGCACGATAGTCGTTCGGATAAATCTGAGTAGCTTTAGTGAAGATTACTTCTTGTTTAGCCGGATCGTTAGTCAGAGTAGCTGCGTACAGCAATTCTTCCAGACTCAGCTGCTTAGCATCTGTGTTAGCCAGATTAGCGATTTCATCATCAGACTTACCGATGATTTCATAATTCAAAGTCAGACGAGAACGACGCAATTGCGGCAAGATTTCGTCAGCTAAGTTCTTGTAAACAGAAGAAATGTTCTTGATTTCCTGCTCTCTTTGTTCAGGATCAGAATACATAGACAGAACGCGAAGGATCAGTTCTTTATCTTGGATATTAGATTTAGATACCAATTCCTGGAAACCTTCCCAGTCCTGAGCAGTATATTTTGTATCGATTGCAGCGTCAATTTTTGCTTTCTTCAAGTTCTGGTTGATAACCTTTGCAGTGTTGTCCTGACGGTTTTCGGCCAACTTAGTGTTCAGGCTTACACCGCCATCAGGAGATGCATAAGCAGAAACTTCGATGTTGCTGATCTTCTTGTTAACAGCACCGTCTACGTTCTTCACTTCTTCGTTGAATTCCTTAGCGGTCTTCAATTCACCGGCACGGACATTAGCTTGCTGAATCAAGAACATGATGTTAGCATCGTGTTTCTCCTTGATGATACGTTGGAAAGCGTCGTCACCGTTGGCAGGAGTAGCGCTGCTCAGCGTCTGCTCAACCATTTCAGAGGTAGAAATCACACCATCAGCTACTTTCACAGCAGGAATAGTTACTGTTTTGTTACCGATTGTGGCTTTAAATTCCAGATATAACTCTGATTTTGCCATTTCGGGAACATAATCGAAAGAAGTCTTCATAGTGTAGTTACCACCCATCTTGTATGAGATGGTCTGGTCGTTACCTTCTACTTTTTCTCCTTGAAATACGGCTGACTGTCCTTTAGCTTCTCCACCGTTCCATTTCAGAACCGGAGTTACTTCTACTACAGCTTTCTTGTTAAAATACTTTTCAGGGAATTTTCCGTTGATAGTGGCGGGAACTTTGCCACCAACAGCTTCAAGAACCTGAGGGGTCACGGTGAAATAATCAGAAGATAATTCACCCATTTTGCTGCTACAAGATGAAAGTGCAACAACCAGTGCCATTAACAAAGGCAGATACAATCTCTTAGTCATTTTAGGTATAAATTAATTGTTTGTAATTGAAATTAGTCTATTGGTTTCTCTTAGTGCCTATTACCACATGATAATAGCCTCGCAAAGATATTAAATCTCCCGGCACAATCTGAAAGGAATAGCCAATTTTATTATAATTTAATGAAATCCTGTCTCTTTTCTGTACTTGATGTTCCTTGGATGGTGTTCAATGATCTCACTCCGCAACATATTCCGGTCGATATGGGTATAAATTTCGGTTGTTGCGATGGATTCGTGTCCCAGCATACATTGTATGGCACGCAGGTTCGCGCCTCCTTCCAGCAAGTGGGTAGCGAAGGAATGACGGAAGGTGTGCGGGCTGATATTTTTGGTGATACCGGCTTTCTCCGCCAACTCCTTTATCAGGTGAAAAACCATGATGCGGGAGATACTGTTTCCCCAGCGGGCAAGGAATACATAATCTTCAAATCCTTTCTTTATTTTACCAACATTACGGTCGAGCAACCAGTATTTTATTTCTTTGATGGCACGTGGGGAAATAGGGACTAATCGTTGTTTGCTGCCTTTTCCTTCCACCTTAATAAAACCTTCATCGAAATAGAGCTCGGACAGCTTCAGATTACAAAGTTCCGAGACGCGCAGTCCGCAGCTGTATAGAGTTTCCAGAATGGCCCGGTTGCGCTGGCCTTCCTTTTTACTCATGTCTACAGTAGCTATGATGGTGTCTATTTCTTCTACGGTTAGTACTTCCGGTAGTTTAAAACCTATTTTAGGACCTTCGAGCAATTCACTGGGATCATCTTCCCGATAGTCTGCCATAATCAGGAAGTGGAAGAATGATTTTATTCCGGACATGATGCGTGCCTGGGAGCGGGGATGAATGCCGATGTCATGCAAGCCGGCAGCGAAACGTTGCAAGTCGTCCAGAGTGACTGACAGCATATCAATATTCTCTGCTTTCAAAAAACGCAGTAATTTATCAAGATCGGTCAGATAGGCATCAAGCGTATTGGCAGAAAGTGCTTTTTCTAACTTTAGATACTGCTGATACTTCCTGATAATCAGTGCTTCTTTCTCCTTATTTATTGTTTTTTCGTCTAATTTCATTTCTTTTTTCTACCTTTGTTCCCTGAATTTGAATGTTTTCCGGAACGTATCCGATCCGTATCTGCCCCGTATCTGCTCCGTGTCTATAGGCTTGGACTTACTACGGACCTGATACGGAGCTGCTACGGACTTACTACGGAGCAGGTACGGACTTCTTACGGAGTTGCTGCGGAGCTATAGTTCCGGAACAAAGGTATAAAAAATTGTGTTATGAGGATACAAATTATTAATGGCCCGAATATCAATCTGCTGGGCAAACGTGAACCTTCCATTTACGGCAGTGTTACTTTTGAAGATTACCTTGTCGAACTTCGTAAGAAGTATACTGATATACAAATAGACTATTTCCAGTCGAACATCGAGGGAGAGCTGATAGACAAGATTCAGCAAACCGGTTTTGATGTAGACGGAATTATCCTGAATGCAGGTGCTTACACCCATACTTCCATTGCTTTGCAGGATGCTATCCGTTCAGTGACTTCTCCGGTTATCGAGGTACATATTTCTAATGTGCATGCTCGTGAGGCTTTCCGTCATGTATCTATGATAGCTTGCGCCTGCAAAGGCGTTATCTGCGGTTTCGGATTGAACTCTTACCGCCTGGCGCTCGAAGCCTTGACCGGCGACGAGTAATTCGTAATTCATGATTTGTAATTAAACAAAAATAGGTATAAGATTATGTTATTGAAACAGACAAAAATCGTTGCAACCATTTCTGATAAGCGTTGCGATGTTGATTTTATAAAAGGCTTGTTTGAAGCCGGTATGAATGTGGTGCGTATGAACACGGCACATCTCGGCCGCGAAGGTTCGGAGATGCTGATAAATAATGTGCGTGCGGTGTCCAACCGTATAGCTATCCTGATGGATACTAAAGGCCCGGAGGTGCGTACTACCATCTGTGCCGATCCTATCGCTTACAAAGTCGGTGACAGAGTGAAAGTCGTAGGTGATCCAGATCTGGAAACTACCCGTGAGTGTATTTCCGTTTCCTATCCTAACTTTGTGCACGATGTTGCCATTGGCATACACATCCTTATTGATGATGGTGATCTGGAAATGATTGTTGTGGATAAAACGGAAGATTATTTGGTATGTGAGATACAGAATGATGCTACTTTGGGAAGTCGTAAGAGCGTAAATGTGCCGGGAGTACGCATCAATCTTCCTTCTCTGACGGAAAAGGACCGTACCAATATTCTTTATGCCATTGAGAAAGACATCGACTTTATTGCTCATTCTTTTGTGCGTAATAAACAGGATGTTCTGGATATAAAGGAAATTCTGGATGCTCATAACAGTGATATCCGTATCGTGGCCAAGATAGAGAATCAGGAAGGCGTTGATAACATTGATGAAATCCTGGAAGTGGCTGACGGTGTGATGGTGGCTCGTGGTGACCTTGGTATCGAAGTCCCCCAAGAGCGTATTCCGGGTATTCAGCGTTTGCTGATTCGTAAATGTATCCTGGCAAAGAAACCGGTAATTGTGGCTACGCAGATGCTTCATACAATGATTACCAATCCGCGTCCTACCCGTGCAGAGGTAACAGATATTGCGAATGCTATTTATTACCGTACGGATGCTTTGATGCTGAGCGGTGAAACGGCGTATGGTAAATATCCGTTGGATGCCGTGAAGACTATGACAAAGGTGGCTGCACAGGCAGAAAAAGATAAATTGGCTGATAACGATATCCGTATTCCACTGGATGAGAACAGCAACGATGTGACTGCCTTCCTGGCGAAACAAGCTGTAAAGGCTACTTCGAAGTTGAAGATACGTGCGATCATCACTGATAGTTACAGTGGACGTACTGCCCGCAACCTTGCTGCATTCCGTGGTAAATATCCGGTGCTGGCCATCTGTTATAAGGAAAAGACAATGCGCCATCTGGCACTTTCTTACGGTGTGGAAGCTATTTACATGCCGGAACTTGCTAACGGTCAGGAATACTATTTCGCAGCTCTGCGTCGTCTGCTGAAAGAAGGCCGTTTATCAGAATCTGATATGGTGGGTTATCTGAGTAGCGGTAAAGCCGGAACACATACTTCTTTCCTCGAAATTAATGTAGTGGGAGATGCTCTGAAGTATGCGGAAGAAAGTGTATTACCCAATAAAAACAGATACCTTTAATAAATAATAAATTAAAAATGAAGAATGAAGAATTTTTGTGCAGTATAGCCTGATTCTTCATTCTTCATTCTTCATTTCTATGACCATAGACGAATATATCTTGCAGCATATTGACGATGAAGGAGATTATCTGAAGGCTCTTTATCGGGACACACACCTTAAATTGCTTTATCCGCGTATGGCATCGGGCCATTTACAGGGGCGGATGCTAAAGATGTTTGTTAAAATGATACGTCCTCATCGTATTCTGGAGATAGGGACATATAGCGGTTATTCTGCTCTTTGTCTTGCCGAAGGCTTACCGGAAGACGGCATGTTGTACACGTTTGAGATCAATGATGAGCAGGAAGACTTTACCCGTCCGTGGTTGGAAGGTTCTGAGTATGCGAATAAAATAAAACTCTACATTGGTGATGCGTTGCAATTAGTGCCGCAGTTGGGCATAACGTTCGATTTGGCTTTTATCGATGGAGATAAGCGGAAATACGTTGATTATTACGAGATGGTGCTTTCCAATCTTTCTGACGGAGGTTATATTATCGCCGATAATACCTTGTGGGATAACCATGTGCTGGAAGAACACCCCCGCAATAATGACTTGCAAACCATTGGCATCAAGGCTTTCAATGAACATGTAGCACATGATACACGCGTAGAAAAAGTAATCCTTCCCCTGCGGGACGGATTAACAATTATCCATAAGAAGTAATTCAGGATATCGGATATGTGATAGAGACAATCTTTTCCTCTCCCTTTTCTTCTACTTGATAACTCCCCTTGAACGTTTCCACATAGAGGCGGTTGATATTATGCAGGATATGTTGTTCCTGTTCGTCCTCCCAACACTGATAAAGAGGACTTCGCAGGATGATTATTTTCAGGTATTTGTCTTCCTGGCTTAAAGTATATTCCACTTCGCGTTTCTCTCCCTTATATTCTTGAGGGACTGATAAGAGTGAAGTAAGTAATTTCAGGAACCATTTACTGTCAGCCTTTATCTGCAACATTTCCAATTCTGTATTGAAGGTTGATTTCACAATGCCGGGAGTCTCCATATCCACAATCATTCTGGTTTCCCGACATAGTTGAACGGCATCGCATTCTTGAACGGTGAAGCGCATCATTCCTGCTTCAAGGCGTGATAAGTCGAGGATATTGTTTATGAGTTTTAGTAGTTTCGTTGAGTTGCTTTTTACAGCAATTGAATACTCTTCTATTTCTTCATCCGTTAAGTCATTTTCTGAAGATAGTAATTCTGAAAAACCGACTACAGTGTTCAAGGGTATACGTATCTCATAGGTGATGTTATGGAGGAAGCGTTCTTTCATCTTGTCAGCGGCTTCCATTCTTTCGAAGGCTTTTCGGGTTTCCTTCTCTGCATGCCGTAACTGACAGCGAATATGATAGGCACGTATAATGACAAAAACTAATATTAGTAATATAATTGTACCTGCACCTACCTGTATATAACGATATCGCTTGGTCAGTTCTTCTTTTTCAAGTAAAGCTCTTCGGATTTTATAGTTGGCTTGATGGGCTTCTTTGTGCCGTTGTAGCATATCCTGATTGAGAGAATCCCCTTTTATGGCTACCATTTTATACAGGTTGGCAGCATCTTTATAACGTCCGGTTTCCAGCAAGGCGTCTGCTTTTGATTTGAGTAAGTCGTTTTCGTTGAAAGGATCCGTTCCCCTACAGGCGGCCAATGCCAGGTCAAGCTCCCGGAAGCATTTGTCCCACTCTTTAGTGAGCTTATAATAAAATCCCCATAGGCTATGGTAGTTTATATAGGCACCGAGATACACATTATCACTATAATATTCTTCTGCCTTTTTCAGGTGCTGGATTAGTTTTTCCTGGTCTTTAGTAATCATATAGATTTTGCAAAACGATGTTTCTATTTCCAGAAATATTGTTTTGAATGTGTCTGATAGGGGAAGTCCTTTGGACACTTTTGTGAGAACATCCAGTTGCTTCTGATATTCACTGAGGGCTTGCGGATATTTTTCCTGTTTTTTATAAAGTTTAGCCAGATTTCCGTGTATTATTAATAGTCCATTTTCATTGGCCGTAGGATTATTCTCTAAAGCCTGTTTGTATATTTCGATGGCTTCGTCATACCGTCCGGCAAAATCATAGGCTTGTGCCAATGCAAGAGCCGCGATGAAGTTGCCTTTTTTATAATTGAGGCGGGTGGACTCATCTCTCATCTCTTGGGCTTGCATAATGGCATATTCGGTATCTCCCAGCGCACATCGTGCCTGAAGTACGGAAAGCCACATGGTATAGTAAAATGCATAATCCTTATACTGGTAGCTGGCCTCTTTCAGTATTAAAAGCCTTTTTTGCTGATTGAAAATATCTGCAAGATATTCATATTGGCGGCAATAGTCAAAAAGTGCCCATAACTCTTCTCCGTGTATTTGCTTCCGGCGGGCAAGCACAATTGCAGAATCCAGATATTCGGTAGCCGATTCCTGACCAATGTATTGCTGGAATGCATTTCTCAGAAATATGCAGCGGATGGAATCATTGGGTATGGTAGCGGCTGTCTGGAATATGCTGTCGCGCGCTTGCTGCTTCGTAGATGCATGTGTTTCTGTCAGGAAGGGTATGTCTGCCAGAAGCAGAATAAAGAGAATTATTTTTTTCATGCTTTGCCTGCTTGTTTTAATGGGTGAGTGAAGATGAAACGTGAACCGTTCGTATATTCCGGGTCTATCCATATATTTCCACCAAGTTGGTCAATAATAAACTGGCAGATAGATAAACCGATACCTGTTCCCTGGGATTTCTCGTCTACCCGTTCGAAGCGGTTGAATATTGTAGGCTGTTTTTCCAATGGAATGCCACAACCGGTGTCTGTAACTGAGAATTGCGCCATACCCTCTTCATTTTGCTCTAACCGCAGGATAATACTGCCTTCTTTGGTGAATTTGGTGGCGTTGACTAAAATGTTGATCAGTACCTGGGGTAGGCGGAATATGTCTGTTTCTATTTCCAAAGAAGGCAGTGTTGTTTCGAAAGATAATGCAGCCTGTGTTTGTTTAATCCCTTCTACGGTTTGAATGATTCCTTCGCAAAGAGGAACAGCGTCGCATACCTTTAGGTCGAACTTCATGTTCTTTACGTCCAGGCAGGAAATATCCACTACATCGTTGAGCAGATTGATCAGTAGGCGGGAATTTAACTGAATGATTTCATAACATTGTTTCCGGGTATCTTCATCAATACCGGGGGTGGTCAGTACTTCAGAGAAACCGGACAAGGCATTTAAGGGGGTGCGGATTTCATGACTCATGTTCGAAATGAACAGGCTTTTATTTCGCGTGGATTTCTCTACTTCCTCTTGTGCCTGCTGAAGCTTCAGTTGCGATTGTATTAGCTTTCTACGTTGTTTTCTTAAATATACAACGCAGCCTATGGCAATGGCAATAAAAAACGGAAGGATGATGAGAGCTAATGAGAGCAAACGGTTCTGTTGCTGGCTGTTGGCAAGTTCCAGCTCATCGATTGAGTAGATTTTCCGCATATCCTTTACTCCACGGGAATTGATCTCCTCATAAACGGTATCTGATTTATGACTTAATTCTTTATACAATTTTGCAGCTTCTTCATATTGCTGTTCCTGCATTTTTTCATCTGCATCTTTCCAGCGGATATCCTCTTCTGCATAGGCAATGGATGAGAAAAATAGTAGTATTATCCAAACGTGTACTTTCATAAAGTAAGCTATTTTGTGATGTTGTTGCAAATGTAGTTTTTAATTAATGAAAAGCTACGTTTTGGTGCTAAAAAAAGTATAAATCATGAGTCTAACGAGATATTTGCGTAACTTTGCCTTTAAATATAGATAATTGATTTATGGAAACAACTCGTCAGAATAAAATAGCCCGTTTGCTTCAGAAGGAATTGAGTGACATTTTCCTGTTGCAAACTAAATCCATGCCGGGAGTACTGATCTCTGTCAGTGCTGTGCGTATCAGCCCGGACTTGAGTGTCGCACGTGCTTATCTGAGTATCTTCCCTTCGGAAAAGGCGGAAGAGATAATAAAGAATGTCAATGATAATATGAAGTCTATCCGTTATGAGTTGGGGACCCGTGTGCGTCATCAGCTTCGCATCATTCCGGAACTGAAGTTCTTTGTGGATGATTCACTGGATTATCTTGAAAAAATAGATGAATTGTTGAAGTGAACCTTCCCTTCTACATAGCTCGGCGTTATCTCTTCTCCAAGAAGAAACACAATGCTATCAATATCATTTCCGGCATTTCGGTGTGCGGAGTGGCATTGGCTACATTGGCGCTGGTCTGTACACTTTCCGTATTCAATGGTTTTCAGGATATGGTAGCAGGATTCTTTACAGCCTTTGATCCGGAATTGAAAATTACGATTCGTGAAGGAAAAGTCTTTGAACCGCAGGGGGCAGCATTTCAGGAAGTGCGCTCTTTGCCGGAAATTGGTGTCTGGACAGAGACGCTGGAGGAGAATGCCATGGTGCAATATAAGGACCGTCAGGCTATGGCTATTATTAAAGGGGTGGAAGATAACTTCGAGGAGCTTACGTCTATTGATAGTTTGCTGTACGGTGCAGGTGAGTTTATCCTGCATGACTCTATCGTAGATTATGGCGTATTGGGTGTGGAATTGATATCTGAGTTGGGAACAGGACTTCAGTTTGTTGATCCCCTTCAGGTGTATGCTCCCAAACGGAATGTACGCGTGAATATGGCTAATCCTTCCGCTTCTTTCAATCGTGATTACCTATTTTCTCCCGGTGTAGTGTTTGTTGTCAATCAGCAGAAGTATGATGCACGCTACATTCTTACTTCTCTTAGCTTTGCTCGTAATCTTTTTAATTATGACACGGAGGTGTCGGCTGTTGAATTGAAGTTGAAGCCGGGGGCAGATGTTACGGCTGTGCAGAGAAAGATTGCTCGTATCCTAGGTGGTGAATTTGTAGTACTAGACCGTTATGAGCAGCAGGCTGATGTGTTCCGTATTATGGAGATAGAGAAATTCATATCTTATCTTTTTCTCACATTTATTCTTGCGATAGCCTGTTTCAATGTGATTGGTTCTCTTTCCATGTTGATCCTAGATAAACGCGAAGACGTGGAGACTCTGCGTAATCTTGGAGCTGATGACCGCTTGATAGCCCGTATATTTTTGTTTGAAGGTCGGCTTATTTCCCTGTTCGGTGCACTTTCCGGTATTGTTCTTGGTCTGTTGCTTTGCTATATCCAGCAGCGTTTCGGCATTATTTCCTTAGGTGGTGGTAATGGCAGCTTTATTGTGGATGCTTATCCTGTTAGTGTGCATGTAACGGATGTAGTACTGATATTTATTACGGTGATTACTGTCGGATTCCTTTCGGTGTGGTATCCGGTGCACTATTTGACGCGGCGGTTACTGAAGAAATAATGTCTGTTGACGCAAGTGTCGAACCACTGGTTTTGTACTCAATCTAGCCATTAGTGTATTCATTTTGTATTTTGTGGGTTTAGATATCATTCTGGCAAGAACACATATATGTATCTGTTGTTGAGTTCCTATATTTGCATGTAGAGACAATTTGAGAATTGTTTTCAATATGGAATGTGGCAAAGGGAATTAAAAGGTTTTGTTCTCTTTGCTGCAAAGAAATGCAATGATTAATAGAATTCACCTAAAAATCTTTTTATTTATGGAACGACGCACCTTTCTTAAAATTTTGTCATCAGCAGGTATCGTTAGCTTGGTTAGTCCGACTTTTGCTATGGAAGTTTGTAAAAACAAGGTGTCTAAATCTTCTTCAGCTCTTCTCGAATCAGCTTTTCGTAATCCGCCTTTCTCTTCCGGAGTTTATACATGGTGGCATTGGATGAATGGTAATATAACTAAAGATGGTATAACCCGTGATCTTGAAGCCATGAAGGCAAATGGTATTGCGGGGTATCAATTGTTTGAAGCAGGAAGTGGCATCCCTATTGGTCCGGTAGAATCGCTTAGTGATGAATGGGTAGATCTTATTCTGCATACGCTCAAAGAATCAGAAAGGTTGGGTTTGGAGTTTGCAATGCACAACTGCCCCGGTTGGTCATCCAGTGGTGGTCCGTGGATCACTCCAGATAAAGCTATGCAAATAATAACGTGGAGCGAAACTAAAATAACGGGTGGAAAACAAGTCAGGATTCAGTTACCCACTCCCAAACATATGTTTGATTATTACATAGATACATATTGTTTGGCTATTCCGGCAAATATGAAAGTAATACCTAGGTTGTCAATTCTTGAATTATCAAATAGGCTTGATAAGGATGGTGTTTTAACTTGGGATGTTCCTACTGGTGAGTGGCTGATTATGCGTTTTGGACAAACAGCCAAAGATCAGAAGAATAAGTCAGCCCCCTCTAAATCAACCGGATTAGATTGTGACAAATTCAGTACAGAAGCACTGGATTATCATTTGAATTGTATGTTTAAAAGGCTGATGCCTGCAATGGAGAAAATAGCCAAACATTCTAAGATCGGTTTGCTAATAGATAGTTATGAAACGGGTGACCAGGATTGGACTTCCGACATGCCTGCCTATTTTGAACAAAGTCATGGGTATGAACTGTATCCATTTTTACCCGTATTAGCCAATAAAATAGTTGAGAGCGAGGAAAGTACAAAGCGTTTCCTGTTTGACTTTCGTCGAGTTAGAGCTGATATGTTTGCTGAACGTTACTATGGTCATTTTCAAAAGCGATGTAAAGAGAAGGGTATAATAACTTATACTGAGCCTTATGGAGGCAATATGATGGAAGAATTACAGGTGGCACAACAGCTTGACATTAATATGGGGGAATTCTGGTGTGGTCAGACTGTACTTTGGGCAAATTATAAGTATAATCGTACCGTCAAACAAGTAGCTTCAATAGCACATACGCTTGGTGGAAAGGTAGTTGGTGCCGAGGCTTTTACTTCTGAACCGGATGCGGATAAATGGTTGCAGTATCCATATGCTCTAAAGTCATTAGGTGATTATATGTTTACCCGAGGGCTTAGTAGAATTTATTTTCATAGATTTGCCCACCAACCACACCCTACTGCTGCTCCGGGAATGACGATGGGGGCGTGGGGGCTACACTTTGACCGTACCAATACATGGTGGAAACCGGGAAAAGCATGGATTGAGTATTTGAACCGTTGCCAGTACATTTTCCAGAGTTCAACTTTCTATGGTGATATTCTTTATCATAATGGTGATGATAGTTTTGGTAGCACTATTGAACCGGAACAAACCCTACTGGCCCCTCCGGAAGGATATGATTATGATATGGTAAATACTGAAATGCTGGACAAAGCACATATCAAGGATGGAAAGATTCTTTTTCCCGCTACACGTTTTGATGGCTATAAGCTCTTAGTGTTGCTTAAATCGGAAACAATGTCATTACATACGTTGCGGATACTGGCCCGATTGGTAGGTGAGGGAATGGTATTGGTTGGGCAAAGGCCACTGCATACCTTAGGTTTGTGTGATGGAGAGAAAGAGAATGAGTTTGCTGCACTGGTGCAAAGAGTTTGGCAGCACCCGAACGTGCATGAAGGAAAAGATTTGCAAACCATTTTTAACCGGTTAGGTGTGTCTCCCGACTTTGTTTATCATTCTGAAGCAGGAAATTCATCTGTTCATGCTATCCATTATCAACAAGAAGGAGCCGAGATATACTTCGTTGCAAATCGTAAGCGAGCGCACGAGAAAGGAACGGCTCATTTCCGGATAAAAGGTTATATTCCTGAGTTATGGGATCCTTATACAACTGAAATTCTACAGTGCCCGGTCTATCGCACTGATAACGAGGGCGTAGAAATACCTCTTAATCTAACTCCTGCAGGATCCATGTTTGTTGTTTTTCGTAAAGTTGAGAAACAACGGAAGTACACAGATGTGAAATACAATGGTGTTTCTTTGTTTCCGACTATTGGAAATGTAGTGAAACAGGATTCTTTGTCTGCAAATTTTAGTATTACTTGTTGGATAAAGCCTGAGGTGGATATAGCCATGACGGAAGAACAGGAACTCGGTGATATGCGTGCCCGTTTTTTTGCTATTTATCCTTTGGAAGGAGAGCGACGGCATGGAAAAGGACATAGTTCCCTTGGGTTGTCAGTAGGTCGGAATGGAGTCGTTGTCTATGAACGGACTATACATAATAAGGCTGTATACCGAAATCCCAGACCATTATCGGGATGGACCCATTTTGCTTTAGTTTATCAGGATAACACACCGCATCTTTGGATAAATGGAGTATATGCCGGAGCAGGAACAACTTCAGACACAATCGTGCATCTTGAAACATCTCATTCGGATTTGTTGTGTAAAGCGGATGCTTATGAAGGAGGACTCTGCAATCTGTGTATCCATCCTTCCAGTATTGACAAAACAGAAATCACAAACCTTTATCAAAAGGGGATACCTGCTCCGTTTCATCCAAGTGAGCAGGTACTTTCATGGTTACCCAGTCATCGGTTTGTTGCATGGCAGGCTGGTGTTTATGAGTTTATTGCAGAGCATACAAGTATCCGTAAGCATGTTGATACTCTTCCTACATGTATTCCGTTAAAAGGCCCTTGGACTGTTCGGTTTCCTCAAAATATGGGAGCATCTGAGGAAATAACTTTAGCCAGATTGCATTCATTACATTTAGAAGAGGATTTTGGGGTTCGTCATTTTTCGGGAACGATGACTTATCTCTATTCGTTATCTATAAATAATATCTATTTGCAGGACGATATTTGTTTGCGCTTGGATCTAGGTCGAGTAGAAGTACTTGCTGAAGTGTTGGTGAATGGAAAACGTGCTAGTATTTGTTGGGCACCTCCTTATGCCATTGATATACAGCAGCTATTGCACGAAGGAGATAATCTGATAGAAATTCGTGTAACAAATTTATGGGTTAACCGATTGATTGGTGATGAGTATCTGCCTGAAGAGAATGTTTATAATTATCAGGATATTCCAAATAAATATTCTACATTGCGCAACGGTGGTATCAAGAAACTTCCTGAATGGTATCTACAGGGTAAACCAAAGCCTGCAGGAGGTAGAATTGCATTTACAACTTGGAAACATTATGATAAGACTTCACCTCTTGTTGAATCTGGTTTATTAGGACCAGTCACCTTAACAGTTGGGAAAATAGAGAGTCTGAATATATGAGGTGCTCACTGAATATAAATTTGAGGCAAGAATGAATATTATTTTCATTCCTGCCTTAAGTTTTTGGTGTATATACAGGCTCTTTTTAGTTGAGAGAATCGTCTTTATATTTATTGCTCTCTCTGTATTCCTTGGGAGTTTGATTGTATCGTTTGCCAAACTCTTTATAGAAATGTGACCGATTTGTGAAAGCTGTCCGATACATGATTTCCTGTATAGTCAATGTTGTAGTTAATAGTAATTTGGCAGCATAATTTATTCTTTGTTCTTTGATGAAATCTTTAGGGGGGAGTTGATCCAGATTCTTAAACTTGCGATATAAATTTCTGCTGCTGGTTTGCATGGCTTCTGCAAGTTCTTCCGGACCAAATTCAGTGTTGTCCATATTTTCATTGATTAGTTCAACAGCAGTTTCCATGAATTTTTTGTCTTCCTGTTGTAACAACTGTCCACCACTAAATTCAAAGGCACTTGCTGAAGAGTTGTAGTATTGCTTTAATTCTTCCTGCTTTTTTAATAGTTGTTTGATGATACTCCTAAGATATTGAGTATTGAATGGTTTGGGGATGTAAGCGTCTGCTCCAGATTCTATACCCTCAATTTTTTCATCGGTTGTATTTTTTGCAGAGAGGATAATTAATGGAATATGCATTGTATGTTTGTTGCTTTTGAGTTGTTTGATTAAGGTGATTCCATCTATTTTGGGCATCATAATGTCTGTAATGATAAGATCCGGTGTCTTTTGTTTTAATAAAACAAGCCCTTCTTCACCATTTTCTGCCGTTAAAATGGAATATTCATCGGATAGTATATCTTTTAGCATCCACAGTAACTCTTTGTTGTCATCTATCATCAGAATGGTTGTTTCTGGTTGGTTGAATTCCTTTTCGTAATCACCTCTTTCAGCTGTTTCAATATTCGTATTGTTGCTTAGAGGTTCGGATTTAGGAGTTTCATTCAATACATGTTCGGCTTCTTCTGTTACTTCAAGCTGTGGTAGGTTCACTATGAACTGAGCATATTGGTCTATTTCGCTTTTTACTTCAATAGTACCTTGCAGTAGTTCTACCATACTTTGACAAATGGCAAGTCCTAAACCATTTCTGGAAGAAAGTCCTTTAATGCTATTCTCCTGAATGTTATCAAGTACACTGTACCGGTTAAATATAAGTGGAATATTCTCTTTACAAATTCCTTTTCCTGTATTATAGACTTGAATATTTAGTTTATCTACCTCTATTTTTATGGATATACGTATTGTTCCATTTTCGGGGCTATATTTAAATGCATTCGAAATAAGATTATTTAGAATCTTAGTAAATCCGCTATAATCACTCTTCCATATAATATCTGGACTGATATCTGTTTCCAGATGGATTTGATTTTGTTCTGCCAACTCACCAAATGAATCTATAATGTCTTTTGCTAATTTGCTGATATTCAGTTCTTGTATATGGCATATTTGATTGCCAGTTTCCATGCGACGGAAGTCTATTACTTCTTGTATCAGGCTATTGAGACGCTCTGTATTTGATTTTATAATCTGGGCATATTTTTTAATGAAAACATCACTGTTCTCATGCTGCAGAATTCTTTCGCATGGACCATAAATCAGGGTAAGTGGTGTACAGAATTCATGTGTGATGTTGGTAAAGAAACGTAGTTTACCTTCATACATTTCTTCCTTATATTTTTCATTTAACTTTTTGGACATGGCGGCTTTTCTTCGTTCGTATTTCCGCCGGATATAATGCCAAAATCCCAATCCTACCCCAATAATCAATAATACATATATTATCTGGGCTGTAATACTCTGATACCAAGGAGGAAGAATGATGATACGGATACTTTTGATTAAATTGTCATTGCTATTTCCTCCATCATTGTATTTTACTTTCAATGTATAATCTCCGGGAGGGATATTTGTAAATTGCGCTTCATTAGAGCGTGTATCCATCCATACATTATTGAAATTTTCAAGTTTATAAGAATATCTGCAGTTCTCGCCATTAATAAAGTCTGTGGCTACAAAAGAAACTGCAAAGAAATTCTGATTATGGTTCAACACGATATTTTGAGAATTACTATCTTTTTTTTCAAACTCATGAATGTTATATTCCTTATTGAATATTCTTACTTTTGTAAAGTGAATATCAGGCACAAAGTTGTTTTTCTTTTTTTTCTCTTTTTTTATCCAGACTACGCCATTTACTCCTCCAAAAAAGTATCTGTTGTTTATTTTGTCTTGAAAATATGCATTATCACTAAATTCTGTTATATCTAAGCCCGTTCTATGATTAAAGTTCCTGAACGTATTCTTTTGGGAATCAAATAATATAATGCCGGTATTGCTGCTTAACCATAGATGTCCTTCTTTGTCTTCAATAATTCCGTGTATTGTATTATTGGGTAAACCTTCATTCTCATTAAAATTCTTATAGTCATAATTACCATTAGATGAGATTTTCAGTTTGGTTAATCCATAACTTGTACCTAACCATATATCTTCATGTTGGTCTTGATATATGCATAATATATCACTCATGGGGGCTATACCATTTCTATCAAAAGAAATGAAAGAATAATTTTCAGTGCGAGAATTTAATCTGATGACCCCATTACCACGCATTCCAATACAAATAATGGAGTCATTTTCTGGATATATAGAATATATTTGATTGTTTTTCTGTTTATGAGGAACATCAAAATTGAATGCTTGAATCTTTTTAGCTTCGAGGCCTTGTTTCTGTTGTTGAATGTTTATTTTTAATAAAGTATTTCCTGCACCTACCCACAATAGTGAGTCGTTTGTTTCACACATGGAATGTACATGGGAGATATCTTGATTAGTATTGTTAGCTAATGAGTGAATTTTATTGTCTGAAAAAGAGTAGTAATTTAATCCAGGTCCATTTGAACCGATCCATAAAATTGGATATACATTACTTGGTGCAAATGCAAAAACTTCATTATTCGTAAGTCCTTCTTGTGTTGTAAGGTGTATGACATTATCATTTGAATACTCTTTTGAAGTATCATAATGGTTGATCTTTATTATACCATTGTCTTTGGTTCCTAACCATAGAGTATTATATTTATCAGTGTAAACAGCGCGGATCGGCCTTTTCTTGCTGATCGGAAGTTCATTGAGCAATATATTAGTAAATGTATATTCGTCTTTTGTCCAGGCATATACCCCCTGCCCATCTGTACCAATCCAAATAATATCTTGTTGTTTATCTTTCCATAAAGAGAATATACCACAATTAATGTTGAACTTCTCTGCTTGGTAATTTTGTTCAGCCATAAGTCGTATAAGACCATTTGTCTCAAATCCGATAAGAACATCGTTGTCATCAAAAATAATGGCTCCAATTTTACCACTTTCCTGAATCAATTGCTTTAGCTTTCTGATAAAATGTAGTTTTCCTTTTTCTTTGTAAAATATGTTTCCTTCAGAATCCACCATAATTATTTTCTCGTCACTGTAAAAGGCATATTTTATAAGGTGGGGATGTGTAAAGTCCGGATGTCTGACAATTTGAGGATTATTTGTTTTTTTCCCGGATATGGTATACCTTTCCATTATACCTTTATGATTAATCCATATCGTATCTTGAGAATCAACAATAAAACTTGATACATTGTCTAATTCTTTCTCTTTATAGATAGGAAAGTTTATAAATTTATTGTCTAAGTTCGAATATAGAGATAATGTATTTGGTCTATTGAATACATATAAATAGTCTTGATTGTCTTTGGCAATATATGAATTTTCACCAAATTCATTATAATATTCTTCTATTGCATTACTTTTTTGCGATAGTTTGTTTAATCCCCATTTAGTGCTAATCCATAGGTAGTTATCTGTTTCTATGATTTTTCTGATGACATTGCTTGAAAGGCTATTTTGATTATTGATATCTGGCTTATAGACATATATTTTTTGACTATCATACATGTTGAGTCCATCATAAGTACCAATCCATAGGAATCGTTTCTCATCTTGAAATAAGCAAGTTACGGAACTGTTTGATAGACCGTCACGATTACTAATTTGCCTAAGGTTATGTGAACTGATATTTTGTATAGAACAAAATAGTAGCAACAAAGATATTTGAATATAATATTTCATGAGTAGTAGTCTTCTTGGCATTAATAACTTTAACTGGTCAACAAAGATAGTGCTCTGATCGAGTTTTCCCAAATTCTATTTGGTTGAATTTCTATTTTAGATTTTCAACGGTTTAATATAACCGTTTGAAGAATAAACATTTAACTGAGTATTTGAGAAACAGTGGTAACGAGTTAGCAACTGTGCTATTTTCAGCGTTTTGCGGTGCTATACTGTCAAATAACTCTTTCATTTGCAAAGTTATTACTTTTTATTGAAACGCACACTTTTCCGATATGAAATTTAACAAAAAGTCTCCAACAAATATATGTTAGAGACTTTGATTCATTACAATTGGATTTTTATTTATTCAAATGACGATAAACTATATTTGATATATCTGCCATTATTTTGGCGTTATCATCATCAGACTCACGAGAATCCTTTATCAAAACGACAATGTAGCACTTCTCACCGTTGGGAAGATATATCACTCCTGCATCTCCCTCGCTTATCTGTATGCCATCAGCAGTTCGGTTAGAACGTCCCGTTTTATGCCCAAATTTTATATCGGTAGGCAACCCCGCTATTAGTTTGTTCTTGCCAGACACACAATCAAGCATGGCTGTCTCTAAAAACGCAAAATGCTCTTTTGTTAAAATATTTTCTGTATGAAGTTTCTTGAGCAATTGCGCAATAGCTAATGGTGTGCTCCAATTGTTGTAGCATAACATAATGTCCGTATGCATGCTTTCCTCTGTCTCCGTGAAATTCATATCCTTTATCCCAAGAGATTTTATGTAGGAGTCCACTTTATCAATACCACCAACAAACCTTATTAACCAATCGCATGTGTTGTTGTCGCTAATCGATACTGTGTATTTGATTATATCCCTATAAGATATACGAATCC